>Ga0209318_1001451_pt1 | contig 14938 bp, 9 predicted proteins | sample RifGroE1_FD_183999 | JGI IMG/M metagenome (GOLD analysis project Ga0209318, IMG submission 183999) | Groundwater microbial communities from Rifle, Colorado, USA - Groundwater E1 (SPAdes) (version 2) | ecosystem: Environmental > Aquatic > Deep subsurface > Groundwater | place: Rifle, Colorado...
TGCTCTCAAGTTCATCGAGATGTCAGGTAGAACTTGCTACAAGTCAGAAGACAAAATCACTGAGGATAGTGCAGAAGGATTCGTTCAGAAGCTGATCAAGGCTGGGCATCTGGCGATGGTTGAGCATTCGAATTTTGTGGTTCGTCATCGAGATCACGACAACGCCGCCATGACAAAAGCGATGATCGCTGCCGGCAAGTTTCTTACTGTACGCCGAGACTCAAATTACTTGTATGTAGGCGGCAATCTCACTGCCTGGTATCAGAGAGAACTGGGCATGGACGAAACCTTGTTTGAACCATTCCTCCGCCAATATGGCGTACTGTTTGGAGTAGGAGACGAGTTTGACACAGCATTCGACGCTGCTGCGGAGCCTAGTTTTGGATGGACCGTCTGCCCCCACGACGAAATCCCCAAACAACTCCATCGCTATTCAGCAAAATTCATCTGTGATCGTGGAGTCAGTCATGAGCTGGTACGCCACAGACCATGCAGCTTTGCTCAGGAGTCAACCAGGTATGTAAAATATGGTAGCAAGGATATGGAATTCATTGAACCTGATGGATTTGAAGGTTGGATATTTTACGCGAAAGAAATTTTTTTGGATTTGTGCATTACATGTGCTCAATCGTATGTAAAACTAATATCTCAAGGTCTCAAACCTCAACAAGCCAGAGCCGTCCTACCCAACGCTCTGAAGACCGAGATCGTGGTCACAGCAGATGCGGCTGAGTGGGCACATATCAGAAAACTTCGGACAGCAAAATCAGCCCATCCAGATATTCAGAGAGTAATGAACATGATGCCTTGGGAGGAGTTTTTATGAGCATACTTTGGCTGATCGGGTGGTTATTTACTATCGGAGTACTGATGGCGGATATTGAAGTTAATGAAGCAAAGTTCTCTATCTGGCAAGCTATGTTCACAATCGTAGCCCTTATCGGTGCATGGCCGGTATACTTAGGATTCGTTGTTGCCTGTGTGCCTGGTGTGCTCCGAGAAAAGGAGACCTCATGACCCTCCTCAAATTCATATCTACCCACCGCATCCAGGGTGCCTTGCTGAGAGAGTTTATCGGCAAGGGTTTATGGAAACCGGCAATAGTGTCTTGCGACTCTCTGATTGTTGAACGCGAGATGGAGATTGAAAAACTTAAAGAGTTGAAAACAATGCTCAGAAAGGAGGTTGGAGATGAGTGAAACATCTGAAATGCGGCGGGAAGGGCTTGGACAACCTGAGCTGTCACGAAAAAATCGCTGCACTCATGGAGTCTTTAAGTATGGAAAGTGCGCTGAATGTAAGGCGGAATTTCTTGAGTTGGAGGCAAAGAAGCAGACAGCGTCGTTCCCTCCAGTAATTCATCGCTGTGAGAAGCACCACCGAGACTACGTCTCGCCTCCAGGTTGCCCAGAGTGCTCCACCGGTCTGCCAGCCCTCGAATCAGTAATTCACATCGCAGGAGAGGTTGGAAACAGGACACTGGAAGAGGTAGCTCGGGAGTTCGATCCCAACGGCAAGAAGGCAAGCCAGCTTGGTGACTGCCTGGACGAAGCGAAGAAAACTATCTGCGGAGAGAGGCAGGACGTCTACGGCAGCCCGGAAGATTCGTTTGCGATCATCGCTCAATATTGGAGCACATACCTCGCCGCCAGACAGACTGACCTTGATGCCCCCCTGGACTCCAAAGACGTAGCCCACATGATGGTCCTCTTCAAGATGGCCCGAGTGCAGGGGCAGGCCCCCAAGCGGGACAATTACGTTGACCTATGTGGCTACGCTGCCATCGCGGCTGACCGACTGTCATCTTATGGAAATTGCTCTGAAGACACCAAGCAATGGTTTGAGGAGAGGGATGTCCGCAAAGATCGTATCAATGAGCACAATAAAAAAGTAGTAGCGGAGGCGTGGAGCATTATAGGTAAGAACACCACCCCTGCTTGGAAAGACGGATCCCCTGGCTGTCCGCATACCCGGACGAAGTTCGTCAAGACAACGACTGGTGACTATCGACAATGCCTCGGCTGCGGGGCGAGATTGGGGGTGATATGATTACACAAGATCGATTGAAGGAAGTTCTTAACTACGATCCAGTTACAGGCATCTTCACTTGGAGGGTGACAAAAGGTAAGCGAGTCCCGAAAGGGTCAGTAGCTGGGTGCTTAAATGATCGTGGGTACCGGATAATAACAATAGATGGGAAGCTGTATAAAGCGCATCGTCTTGTATTTCTCTACGTAGATGGTTACTGGCCTGAAAATCAAGTTGATCATATTAACCGTGCGAGAACTGACAACCATCGTGCAAACTTACGCGAAGCATCACAGCAATGCCAATCAAGAAACTATGGTGCGCTCAAGAGCAATATCTCAAAGATCAAGGGGGTTCATAGCCATAGCCTGGCCAAGAAATGGCACGCATTAATAATGGTGAATGGGAAAAATAAGCACTTAGGGTATTATGATACTATCCTTGATGCTGCATACGCTCGCTTTGCAGCTGAACAATGTCTAGGGTTCCAAGATTGGGACTTGTCTTCAAGTGCCCTGCAATTTATCCAGAAGGCGCAAACAAAAACCCCTCTAAGCCAGCTGCACCACCGACCGAGAGGGGTTAGTTTTTGATCCCTGAGACCATTCCCGGGGACCACCATGTACAGTGAGAATCGTAACTCACTTTACTGAAGATGTCAAAATAAAAAATGGGGGGAGTATGTCAAACCAGAACAAGATGATGGTGCTGATAATTAAAGGGGCAATATCTGATCTGCCAGAAGAAGATAAGGCAGCCACCTCGGAGGCCTACCAGAAAATGAAGGACGTCGTCGATCAGTACGGCGACTCTGGAAAACTCGCCTTGGCATTACTTGGGGCGGAGTTGGGCGCTGAAGAATAACTTAAAAGGAGAACACCATGAACGTAAGACAGATCGCAGCAGTATGTCACGAAGCGAACCGGGAACTCTGCAACGCCCTCGGCGACGGCAGCCAGAAGTCATGGGTCGAGGCCGAGGAATGGCAGCGCACCAGTGCTGAGCATGGGATGCAGTTCTGCCTGGACAATCCCAACGCTGCGGCGAGTGCGAACCACAACGCTTGGCTCAAAGAGAAGAAAGAGGTCGGCTGGGTGTACGGCGAGGTCAAGGACGCCGAGAAGAAAACCCACCCCTGCATGGTGACTTACAAGAAGTTGCCGGCCGAGCAGCAGGCGAAGGACCACCTGTTCAAGGCTGTGGTTGGGGCCCTTGCGCCGTTGTTGAAGGAGGGATGGTTGTGTGTAGAACTGATTTGACTCAGGAGTATTTAAAAACAATCCTGCACTATGACAGCAACACTGGAGTTTTTGCTTGGAAGTTTCCAGTAAGTACTAAAATACGGCCGGGTATGCTTGCTGGGTCTATCAATCCCTCGGATGGGTACGTGTATGTTGGAATAAAAAGAAAGCAGTATGCAGCGCATAGGTTGGCTATTCTTTATATGGAGGGATATCTCTCAGAATTTAGGGTTGACCATATAAACAAGATACGTACAGACAACAGGTATGCCAATCTTCGGCAAGTATCTCAGCAGTGCAACATGCGGAATGCAAGAATGTCATCCAACAATATTTCCGGAGTCAAAGGAGTCAGATTCGATGGCCGGAAGTGGCGAGCGCACGTATGCGTTGGACAGACCTACCAGCTAGGATATTTTACTGATAAACTTGAAGCAGCGTACCATCGATACGCTGCCGAGCAATGTCTTGGATACCCAGACTGTGATACTAATTCAAGTGCAAAGCAGTTCATTGACCAGTATAGACTTGGACATCGTACTGAGTAGCCACATCCCGCTCCCTTTTCCCGGTCGTGCCGGACTCTCCTCGGAGGATCTTGCGCACGGCCGGTTTTATATCCCGTCCGCCGATGGCAAAGCGCGGCATCCGCAGGTTGAACTTCCTGATATCCTCCATGGCGGCACTGTCGCCGTCACCCTCAAGGATGGCCTCCGCCGCCCGCCTGATCAATTTCCCGCGCCGCTCGGTGATTCGGGTTGAGATCCCTCGCAGGCTGCGCTCCGCCCCTTGCGCCTTGGAGATCTCCTCTGGGTTGAAACCGAGGGCAATCATCAGCACCTCGTCCGGACCGATCTGGTCATCAGGGATCAACTTCTTGCCGGCGCCGGTCTTCACACCGTCGGTGGCTACCCTGATCGCCTTGAAGACATCCTTGATCGGTTTGGGGGCGGCCGCCTCAAGCCCCTTCATATAGTTGCCCTTGTTGATCATCTCGTCATACCCCTGCGCCAACCCGGCACCAACCGAGAACACCGGACCAAGCTGGTTGGCGGCCCACCATGCGGCAAGCTCCTTGCCATGCAGCCTCGGCGGCGGATCGCTCTGCATTCCATAGACATCCTGCAAGCCCACCCGCTTGGAGATATCAGCCCCGGCCAGCGACGGCAGGCCGTGAGTCAGGAGGTCGGCCACGGTCTTAGGGAAGGTATCCTGCAGCCAGTTGGTGTACATCAGCCGGTAATCCTCCGGCTCGTCGTCGTCTCCCAGGATCGCCCCGAGGATGGCGAAGACCGTGCCGGCGAACGGCATCCCGAGAGACCCGGCCAGTGCGCCGGTCATGCCCATGATGCCGACGAACTCCTTGGTGGCCGCTGCCTTGATCTCCTTGCTCTCGCCCCTGATCGCGTTGTTGAGCAGCATGGCCAGTCGGATACCGGTCATGATCCGATAATGTTGGAACTGCAAGACCACCCGGGTCAGACCGCCCTGCAGAGCCGCGCCCTTGTTCTCCTTGGAGTAGGAGTAGAGGGTGTCGTTGACCACCTCGGCGATGTCGTTCATCGCCAGGAAGAAGTCCTTGCCATCCTGCGACGCCAGGTCGTAGGTGCTGAGCACCGCCGCCTTGCGGGAGGTAAGCTCGGACAGGCTCATCGGTTTCATCGCCAGGTTGAAGACCTTGCTCATCATGCTGTCCGGGTCCTTGCCACGGGTCAGGTCGTAGGCCTCGTGCGCTGCCGAGATATCGAGGAGATTACGGGCCATGGCCTCACGCAGGACCAGCAGGCGTCGCTGGTAGGGGGTGAGTTCGTCGGCGATCCTCTTGGCCAGCTGCTCCTCGGTAAACAACGGCTCACCCAGCTCCTTGCCCTTCGCCGCCGGCGTGTTGCGGTTATCGATGGTAACCACGGCATGGAGCTCGTCAAAAAGCAGCTCGACACTTGGGTCGTCGAACATCGGCGCTCGCCGGTAGTCTTTCTTGAACGACTCCTTGGTCCACAGTGCCAAGGCCTTGGCAGCCTTGACGGGGCCATACTTGACCGCCAGCTTGGGCAGGGTCAGGGCGCCGAGCTGGGTCATCTGCACCAGGGCGATCGATGGTGAGGTCATATACCAGCCTGTGCCGATCTTGCCGAGGAAGGAAGCAGCCACGCCGACCTTCACCGAGCGCAGGGCCTGGACCCTTGCCCGCAGGTCATTGAGCAGGTGGTTCTCCATATCGGTGTTGGTGGCCGTGTCGCTGTCGAGCTTGGCCTTGATGTCGTCGCCCATGCTCTTGAGGTCGCCCTCGATCTTCTTACCCTGCTCGGTCCAGGCGATGTTGGAAGCATGACGCTGCATGTAGTCGAGGTAGCTGCGCAGCATGTCGAGACTGTAGCCCTTGACGTTTTTCCGGCGCACCGAGTTCTTCAGGGCGGAGGTCTCCGGCTGCCAGCGCAGCCAGATCTGAGTCATGTCGTTGATGGTGTTCTGGGCCGCTTCCATCGCCGCCTCGACGGCCTCGGAGTCGTTGGGGTTAACGTCCTTCATATACTTCGCCCGCACCGTCTTGCTCAACTGCTCAAGCATCATCGCGGGGATGGCGACCGCGCCGGCCGGCTGCTTGTCCTTGTACGACTCCTTGATGGTGGATGGATCTACTCCTGCAGCGATGATGTCCGCCTTGAGTTCATTGCGCTCGGCGATGGTGGTTCGCTGTTGTGACCACTTGAAGCCGTCCTGGTCGACGTACTTAAGGACGAAGTCACCGACCCTGGCCAGTGGCCAGTAAGCGCCGTGCAGATCAGCAAAGATAGCCTCAAACTTGCGCATCATCTCCTTGCGCTCGTCGGAGCCTTCCTCTGTCATCTTCTCGATGTACTGCAGCAAGTTGTTCTTATCTCTGGTACGGATGCTGCCAATGTGTTCGACAGTGTCTTGATACGCTTGCTTCAACTCGTCGGTCTTGAGCGCATCGTAGGCCTTCTTCGCTTCGCTGTAAGCCTCAATGAATGTCAGCTTGAGGGACTTCTGCATCTTCGCCGCCACCCATTTCTTCTGCGCGTTCTTCAGCTTGTCGGACTTGGTCTTGCCCTCAGCCGCCCATTCCTGGCTGTAGATATCTAGCCACGGAGTCATACGGTTGAATGAAGCAGTACCGGCAGCGGCGTTGAATGTGTCCACTCCGACGCCTTTCTGAGCAAGCTCCATGTCTTTGTCGTAGAGGACTTTTGAAGAACTGACGATCTCTTCCTTGGCAGCGATGATCGCATTAAGCCGCTCGGAGAAGTTCTTGATCTGCGGGATGGTCTTGCCGAAGGTCTGGACCAGGGTGTGCAGCGGGGTCACTGCCAGCCACTGCGGGGCGTACTGGACATAGAGATCGTGAAACTTGGACTTCGGGTTCTTGAGTGCTTGTACGGCCGTATCGAGCTTTTTCTGCCCAGACTTGAGTGCCTCGCTGATCTGCTCGTCGGCGATGACACCGAAGGGGGTCTGAATTTGTTCAGCGGAGAGAATGTTTTGATCGGTATCCTCAGTAGTAGCCTCGACAGGGTTGCTAAGGACATTCGGATCTCTGACCATAAGCTGGTATTTTCCATCGTACACAGCTTTATACCCAAACTTTTGTAAGAACGAATCCCACGCTCCGGATATTGACCACAGTTCACCGACGAAGTTTCGTCCTCCCATCATGTCAATCAGGTCATCATGAGTAACTACGCCTCGCATATCTTCGCCGTCTTTTGCCCAGTGAGCCACCTCTTCCTTGGTGAGCTTAGTATCGCCGTGGAGAACATCTTTCTTGTCGAGATCAAACTCCACCTTGAAAACCTTCCCCTTCGGACCTTTGGCTACCGCATCCCCTCTAACTCCAAAGTTCCGCAAGTCTGTGAAAGACTCCGCGAACCCTATGCGCGGTGTGAGGTAAACACCCGCACCAAAATCTCCTATTTCAGATGGCTTTAATTTCCCGGATATGCTTGTTTTTCTAGACCCATGGAAAGCCACCATCTCATCCGTCGGCGACGGCGTCCGCCCCATCAACTTATCCAGCGAAGAGGCGATCTGGTTGGCATCGGCGTTGAGCAGGTCCTCGCCCAGCCGCAGGACTTCGGAAAGCGCAGTGTCGGATGCGGCGGTGAGTCCGAAGAAAGTTCGGACGGACTGTACGAAGCGCGACCACAGGGTCTCTTTTTTCCCAAGCTTGACGGTCTCCAGGTAGTCCTGCATCTCCTTGTTGGACAGTGTCCAGGCCAGCACCTCGGAGGGGTTGTTGAGGGCGTTGACGTTGCGCTGCAGGATCCTCTGCTCGAACTCGGTGAGGGGTTCACCGCTCGCCGCCCGAGCGTTGAAGTGGTCGATGATCAGGTTGGTGACATCGATCATCCCAGAGGTAGCCTTGGCCAGGGTTGTGCCTGCGCTGACCTTGCGGTTGCCGACATGGATAGCCGCCTGGGTGGCGGCGTGGATCATCTCGTGGAGGACGGTCTCGTAGGACACCCCCACCTTGCCGGTGACGTCTGCGCCGTTCAGCCTGACCGTGGTCTTAATACCTTGGGAGAAGTCAGTGGTCGAGACACCTCGGGAGTTGAACGAAGAGGTCGGGATCTTGTCGCCGACATGGGTGATGTTGAGGTTGAACTCAACGCCAGCACCCTTGAGCCTGAGCAGGGCGACCCGGACCTTGGCGGCGATGAGCTTATGCCCGTTGTTCGGCGTGTTGTTGATCAGCCACTCAGCGGCCTGGATGAGGGTCTTGCCCTCGATGCCCTTCTGGACTTTCTCAGCTTCTGCTTTGGACGGGTCGCCCATGGCATCTCGATCTGCCTTGGCATCGACGGTCTCTGTCGGTGAGGTGTTTACCTGCTCGTCCTCAATCACCGCCGTCAGCCCCTGGTACTCAGCCTCATCCATTTCAGCCATCTCTGCCATGGCGGCGTCGGCCTTAGCCCGCGGGTTCTTCTCCCGGTAGGCGCGGATGGCGGCATCGGACGGGACGCGTTTGAACGTCGTGTCGCCGGCGGCGATGTCCTCGGCAATGACTTTCGCCTGCACGGCGTAGGCGGAGGGGAGGGGTTTGAGCTTACCACCACCCTTGGGCTTCTCAGCCTTGACAGCTTTCTTCTCAGGCTTGGTTTTGGGTGCAAGTTTCTTCGCTGATTTGACAGCTTTCTTGGAGATTTTTGTCGGCTCAGAACCTGCACTAGTACTGGGCTCGGACAAACTACCCCCCTTATTTGTAGTGACCTTTGCAGGGGTATTTGTCTCTTGTACTGCATTATTCTTCTTCCCCTCCCACTGCGCCTTCATTTTCTCGGCCGCAGCCCGGACACTCTCCTCGGAGGCATCCTTGGCGGAGAAGGTCACGCCCTTGAGTGGGCCGGCCTGGTAGGTGAACTGAGGCATACCGAGGTTGTCACCGTCGTACTTGAGGTCCTTGTCGACCTTGGCGGCTACTTCAACCACCCGTTGCTTGTCCACTCCGACCGACTGAGGCTCTCCCCCCGGCTCTCTGACAGTGCTGCCAGCGTCGATTGGTGCAGGCACTCCGTCGACCCCTTGCCGAAGTTCGGATCCCAGCTTGTCTGGTTCCACGGCTGCAACATCGGGTCGTGCGTTGGCTGGTTCCACCTTGGCTGAGGTCCCTTCGAGTACCTGAGAAAGCGTTCCTGCAGGTTCGACTGCGGCTGGTGTTTGCACCGGAAGTATTTCCGGAGCCACAGCCACGCCTTGATCAACTCCTCCCTCCGGAGGTACAACTGTTTGAGAAACTGCAGCATTGTTCATCTCCTCCCGTATTTTGAAGATCTCCTCCTGCACCGCGGTCTTCTCAGGCCCCGCCGGCAGCGCCTCCCACTGATCAACAAGGGTGTCGTGCTGGAAAGTCAGGTTGTCGATGCCCTCTGATTGCATAGAAGACCCACTCAGAGGAGCATTTTGTATCGAAATAGGCTCATTTTTGCCTTCTGATGAGGTTTCTTTTCTATTTTCGCCTACTGTCAGTGGTTCAGAAACTCCGTCCACCACTTGCTCGGGTCCAGGTTGTACAGCCTGAACAGGTTCATTTGCAGGCGTTGCTTGCGGCTTAACTTCGGCATCTTTCACCTCGACAGTGTTTTTCTTCAACCAGTTGAACTGCGAACCCGGGCTCTTGGCGCGGGTAGCAAGCTCGGCATCGATCTGAGCCCGGCTCATGCCGGCCGGCGGGGCGTACTCGTAGACCTTGTCAGCAACCCGGAACCGCACCACCTCCGGCCGGACCGGGTCGTTCTGCAACTGCTCGAACTTCTTGGTCCCGGACTTGGTCAGCAGCTTCTGATATTCCTTGCGCTCATCAGGGGTGAACTGCTCCCCGCCCAGTGCCTTGGCCTCGAGATCGGCGAGGCGGGCTGCCCTTGACTCTACCCCTTGCTTTGCCATCTCCGACAGGGGCTTGCCGGCCAGCATCTGTTTGGCGATATCCTCCGGCGCCGCTTTGATCGTGGTCGTGCCTGAAGCGGTCTGGATGGTCACCGTCGCCTCGCCGCCCTCCAGCTTGTCGAGGGTCGCTCCTTCGGGCAGAACCTTGTTGAGCGTGTCGGCTTGGACTTTCTCCACGGCGGGGTCGACTCGAGCATTCTTAATATGGCCTGCAAGCCCGAACGGTGCCAGCAATGCAGTCATGCCCAGAGTCGGAGCGATGGTCTCTTTTGCCTGCTGCCATGGGTCGACGTCCACCCCAGCATTTTTCTCCACCGTTGCTTGCCCGTACCCCTGCCCCATTTCAGTTGCGACCTCGCCGGTCGCTGTCTTGGCAAGCTGCTTAGCAAAGGGCTTGAGCACTCCTTCATCGACTCTTGCCTTGAGAGCATCCTTAATGACTTTGCCACCAATGCCCAGCAGCTTACCACCGAGATACGTGCCGACAGTCTCACCTCCGGCTTCGATCGCTCCCGACTTCCAGCCGGCAATGCGGGCAGCCTCGGCGTCTCCCCCGGCTTCCTTGACCCTCTCCATGGTATCTTGAGCCTGGGCCATGCCCATCGGCACCGCACCGGCAAGAGCGGAGATACCAAGCCCAAGAGCACCGCCTACTGCAGCTTCAGGGGCAGCAGCCAGACCGGCTCCTACTACGAGTGGGATAGCGACGGAGGGAGCAAGCATTTCGGCGCCGGAGGCGAGAGCGTTAGTGACGGCGTTGTGGCCTTCCGGGTTCAACTGGATCTCAGGTTTAGCGAGTCTCGCCTCTGCTGCATTGACGATGCCTTGGCCGAACTTGTACACTCCGGATTCCGGCTCGGTTGCCCACTTGGCGGCCTGCCCGACCATCTTCGGCAGTTCCCCGACCACACCCCGTTTCAGGCCAGTGTAGACCTCGCCAGCGACGGACCTGATCCCTACTGGTGCCTGAGTCTGCGCCGAAGATGGCTGAACGAGCAGATCGTCGAATGATCCTGGTCTCTGCTTCTCCAGCAGATCGTCAAAAGAGCCTGCCATTACTGACCTCGCTTATTTAGGAAGTGGTCCGATGTTTTTCTCATACGCCTCTTTTCCGAACAACTTCACGTAGTCCTCTATCATTGTAGGATCGTTTTTGTTCTTCAGCATTCGCTCATTGATGGCGGCGGTTGGAGCCCCTGCTCCCTGTCCAGCCTCCGGCACCTCCCGCTTGGTGATGTTGCCATCCTTGTCGACGGTGATGGCCACGGTCCTGTCACGCATGACCCCGTTCTCGACAATCGACTCGGTCCTGATCTCAGGCTTTGTCTCAGACGGCTCTTTGGTCTTGGTAAGCAGCCGGTACCGCTCAAGGGCGGCAGCTTTTTTCTCCGGCGTGTCGGCGGTCTCGTAGTCTCGCAGGGCGGTCTCGATTCTCTGCGCCGAGCGCAGGCCGATCTGGGCAGCCTCAGTCTCTACCTGCTCCTGGGCCGTCGGCCTGAGCCCTTCGCGAGTGACGTCAGCCTGCAACTCAGCATTGACCCCGGACTGCCTGTTGGAAAGCAGCTGCTCGTTGAGTGCCTTGCGCTCCTGCCAGCCCATGCCGGCCGGGGCGTTCTCCCGGGTAAGGAGCCCGGACTGGTCCTGGTTAAGGGGCCGGACGCCGAATTGCTGGCCTCTCGGGGTGTTCATGTAATTCTCGTACTGCCGCATCTGCCCGGTAGGAGCGACAGGCTGTTCCATGAACCGCTGCCGTGCTTCCGGAGATACTGACGAGTCGAAGGCAACATCCATGTTACCTACTCTGCGGATGCCGTTGGCAGGGGCAGGTGCTGATACCGGTTTAGAAATTGCCTCCCCAGCAATATCTGTCCACCCAAAACTACCGTCAGGGCGCATGGATACTGTGTTACCAGTAGCACTATCCATGATGTAGTTATGCACTGGGACATTCCTTGCGGGAGCTGCTGTCTGAGTATCAACCAGGCGACTACCGTCCGGCTGCAGTGTCCCTCGTTGCGGTCTGCCCATACCGGAGAGCCCAAGCGTCGACTGTCCACCAGTAGTAGATGGAGCATTGGCAGGAATCGGCGTGACTCCGTTGTACTCTCCTACAGGAGCAGCGTTCGCTTGGCGAATCCCTGTATATGCCGGTGTGTTGGCACTATCCGGGCGGCTGGCATAATTAAGTTCCTCAGTGGTAGGCCACATCCCGGTGTCGCGTCTCTGCTGCAACTTTCGGCCGATGTGAGGGTAGCTGAATTTAGCGCGGGCTTCTACCATGGTGTTCTCCTTTTATTTGTCTCAGCATATACTACTTCGCTAGGAAATGTAAACAATTGATACTCACTTTACCATCTCCAAGATCTTATTTGTCTGCGCCCAGACCGGCGAGGTGTAGGCGCCTTCGTCCGGCGTGGAGATCGTCGCCGAGACAGTCGTGGTGTTGACGGTGACGTCGTCGTGCCAGGTGAACTCGTAGCCCGGAGTGCTTGTCCCCTCGACCGGGTCCTGGTGCACCGGGATGTTGGCCTGGTCGTCGTAGACTGCCAAGGCAGGGTCGGTGAACACCAGCCCTTTGTGATTGCCGAGGAACGCACCGCTGCCCGGGAGCTTGGCGGTGAGTGTCGACTTGTCGGAGATGACTGAGCCGGCGAAGAAAATGTTTGCTCCGGTCGTGCGGATCGCCCGAGGGATGACGCCGGCGTTCCCGGCCACCTGAGTCTGGAGAAGCTCAAGGGCGAGGTGGCGTTGCCAGAGCACGTCGCCGGCCTGCGGGGCTGCCGGGTTGACTGAGTTCGCCTTCTGGAACTTGAGCATGTACGCCCCCCATCCATTGACTCCGTCCGGGAAGCTGGGGAAGATGATATACACCCCGTCAGAGGCCACGTCGATCTGGGACACGCAGAGCAGCGCGTCCGCATCGTCGTGGTACTGCACCTCGACAAACCTCTGCCACTGCAGCGCCCCGGCTGAGGACACCTTGGAGAGATGGAAATGCCACCAACCGTTGTCGGTGCCGACCGGGATCTTGCCCATTGAGACGCAGTAAATGTCGCCGTTGCTGTCGATCGAGCAGCCCCTGATGCTCAGACCGCTCATGCTGGTGGCGACGGCGTACCAACCATACAGGCCGTTAGCCTGCAGGAACCTACCCTCAAGGACCCTGTGCCACTGCACCGCCCCGGCGCTGTTGATCTTGGTCAAGAGCCCCATCGGGTGGATCGAGCTGGTCGTGGACTCCTGGATGCTACCGCCGATAACAATATCGCCCGTCGACTTGACAGCGACGTCGTAGGGGTTGACCATGTTCTGCGCTGTCGGGTCGCCGAACTCGTCAAGCAGGCAGTCACCAAGCTGCAGGGTCCAGCCCAACGTCCCGTCGTACTGCAGGGAGGCGACATAGGCGGCGTTGAAGATCAAAGTGTAGGTTTCATCGTAAGCATCATGCCTACCGATCACTACCGCGTTACCGGCGGCGTCAGCATCAACCCCCCAGCTGAACAGGTCATCGATGCCTGTGGCCCCGAGGGAGAAGCGTTTCTTCCATTTGATCGTCGCGCCGTCGGAGGCGTACTTGATCAGGCTCATGTCGTAGCAGTTGTCGTCGCGCAGCTTGTAGATGTCCGCAGTGACGTAGATCCCGCCGTAGTCAGTGTCAAGCTCGGTCGGGACAGTCGGGTCGATGGCGACGCCGGTGCCGGACTCGTTGCGGTTCACGCCGCTCAGGACCCCACCCTCCAGCACCTGCCGGTTGAGGAACTGCCCGTCTATATTGTAGCGCTGGGCAACGGCCTCGTTCGACAACTCTGTGGAAACATCGGTATAGTCCCGGGAGCGGGTGTAGCCAACCACGACGACGTTGCCGGCGGGGTCGACGTCGATGTCCGACAGCCCTCCGCCTCCCCCTGAGATAAGTGCCAGGGTGTTGTCGGCGGAAACCGACAGGGCGTACCAGAACGACTCGAGTTCTTCGAGACGACGGATGGTCGGAGGCAAGTGCTCGCCGGCGCCTGGTTCGACATGGACGACGGCGGTGTCCAGCCCGAAGACCGAACGAGCGGTAATGGTGACTCCCGGGAACGGCTCGGTCACCTGTTGGTACTGCAGGAGCCCTTGGAAGCTCATCAGGTTCTTCAGGACACCGACCCGGGTCAGCGCGAGCTTACGAAGTGTCCTGCCGACGACCTCGTCGCCGGTATAGGAGACTTTGATCGGAACGGCCATTATGCAACCGGATGGTAGAACTCATGCGACTCGTTGATCCCAGACTTGAACTCATGCGACTCGCTGATTGCTTCACTCTTGCCCCACGACTCGGAGCGGGACTCGGAGCCGGAGTAGCTCATGGAGAGGTTGGCACTCACCCCGCTCAATCCACTGGCCACGGCCTGGGCTGCGATCTGGGCCATGTCGTTCGATACCTTCTCCTTCAACCCGGACTCGGCGGCGTAAGCCTGGATGGTTGCCTCGATTTCAGCAATGATCAGCTTCATCTCGATCTCGGCCTTGGCGATCTTGGCCTTGTTGTCCTCCACCGCAGCCATCTGGTTTGCCGACACAGCCTTGGTCTCGGCCTCGTAGCCGGAGATCTCAGCCTGGAAGCCTCCGATGATGGCGTCGTTGACGCTGGACTTAGCCTTGACCGAGGTGTCGAAAACCTCAGCTTTGGATCGATAGACATCGACCAGCCCTTTGTTATGCTCCACCACCCCACGCAAGTTCTCAACCTGGGCCTCGATATAGGCCTTCTTGGCCTGAGCCGTAGCGACGTAGGCCGTGACCTGTTCAGCGTAGGTCCGCAGGATCGCGTCGACGACGGCCTTGGCGTAGTCAAGTGCCCGCTGGGATTCCCCGTCGCGGGTCATGCGCAGCAACTTCTCCAACTCCATCGCCTGCTGGATGACGAACTGGGTATTGCGTTGAGCCAGATCGGCCTGCTCGATCAGGATCTTGCCGTTGATCTCAGCACTGTTGCGGGCGGTCTCGGCGGATGCCTGGGCAAGCCGGCTGGAGAGAGCTCCGGGCGGCATGGTGTAGCCACGAGCTGAGAAGTAATCCTCAGCGTCCTGGTAGGCCTTGTCGTCGGCGATAACCTGCCTGGCCATAGCCCGGTCGTAAATCTCCTGCTCAATTATGGCCCCGACTCCGGTACTGCCGGCGGGGAGGTCGGCCAAGATGCGAGCCAGCAGGGTAGCGTAGACATCGGCGGAGAGGGCACCCTCGGACCAAGTGATGGTGGAACCGACCGGTGCGGCGGGGGCATCGCC
>Ga0209318_1001452_pt1 | contig 14933 bp, 21 predicted proteins | sample RifGroE1_FD_183999 | JGI IMG/M metagenome (GOLD analysis project Ga0209318, IMG submission 183999) | Groundwater microbial communities from Rifle, Colorado, USA - Groundwater E1 (SPAdes) (version 2) | ecosystem: Environmental > Aquatic > Deep subsurface > Groundwater | place: Rifle, Colorado...
ACAGACCATAGCTGGCCGGACAGTAGGAGTTGATCCGAGGATTATTCCTTTAGGAACATGGATAGAGATTCACATGCCTGATGGCAGTATCTTAAAACGAAGAGCTGAGGATACAGGGGGAGCGGTAAAAGGACGCATATTAGACGTCTACGCTAACAGGTCGAACGCAGAGCTTTTAAAACGGGGTAGAACTAAAGGTGCCACAGTACGAATACTAGGAGGTAGTTAGCCTATGACCAAAATTCCTATTGCCAAAGTCATTAGTTTTAAATCAGGTAAAAGGTTTCCTAAGCAAGATACTAAGTCCAATGACAAACTAGCCAATCAGGAGGGGCGCTATATCGGCGTCCTCCCTTCCGAAGATGCGGAGTTCATGCAGAGGTGGCATGATAGGCTTACCTGTGAACAGGCTCAGATTCATGAGCTTATTGACGAGTATGAGAAAAGCCACATGCAGTATCTAACAGATCTAACGAGCATGATGCTCTACCTTGGTTTTGATCCAGAGAGTTACAATCCGGAGAAAGAGCGCTTGTTTATTTCTGAAGATGGCCACATATGGTTAGTGGAGAAGAAGGAGGGGTAGTTTACATGTCTAAAGTTTATTTGGCTTCATCATGGAAGAACGCAGCACTTTTAAGGGGTTTAGAAGTTAGGCTTGAAGATCAGGGTTTTGAGGTTGACAATTTCTCAGGAGGTAAAGAAAACCGATTTGCATTTAACTATAAGTCTATACCTAATTATGATTATAAAAATGCTGTAGACATGCTTCAAGAATCTGTAGTTATACAAGCTTTTAAAGAGGACAAGAAATGGATTGACTGGGCTGATTGGGTTCTTCTGGTCCTTCCTTCAGGTAGGTCATCCCACTTAAAGGCTGGTTATGCTGTTGGGTCCGGTAAAAAACTAGCTATATATGCTCATAAGTTTCCTGTGGGAGAATTTGATACTATGTACGGGTTTGCTGATGTCATAGGGTCTAGTTTTTCTGAAGTTATGTACCTTATGCAGCAAAAAGATGCTGCACCTAAAGTTCCTAAATTAGCAGCCTCTGAAGTTCTTGACTTATGGATTAAAGAACAACAAGCTAGCGGTATGTCTAATAAAGATATAGCTAGTTATGCATTTACCCATAAAGGAAGTGTGCTTTCACTTACTATTTCTAATGCTAGAAAAGGTACATTTAATTTATTAACTCAGGTAGGTTCTGTTGACCTTGCTGATTGGTACAGAAGGAGGGAGACTGCAGCTGATGGACCAGACAACCAGGACAGCTAATGACTTTATTATTCAGATAGCAGGTGGTAAAGCTCAGGCTGAAAGGATCATGGCCGAAGTCAGAGAAAACATCCGAAAGCTGGACTCCTGTAAGCTGCATGACTTCTCTATTGATCTTACACCGGGCCGTCCTATATCTATGGGTATGAAGTGGAAGTGCTCTAAATGCGGTGGAGAAGTTGACTGTACTAAAAAGAAGTGGTACGAGTTGGGGCTTACCCATATGGCTACAGAAGGAGGAGTTTAACTATGTATTTTATTGAAAAAGCTGAGGACCTAGTGGGTAAGACAGTGGCTTTTATCCATGCTGCACAGTTTGCTGATGCTATTACGATTGCTACCACAGATGGCGGGGTTGTAGTTATCCAGCAGGACGCTGATGAAGAGATACACATTTTTAAACAACACCAAGTTCAAAGACTTCTCTTTGAAAATCAAAACAGTAGTAAGACTATACTACCTAGGCTTCAGGAGCTTGGTATTATTAAAGAGAATGAGTATGCAGATCTAAAAGAGGCTCAGCGTATTAGGCGTGAAGAGGCTGACAGACAGCAATCTATTCAGAAGGAGAAGCGTGAACGCGCTGAACTCATAAGGCTTAAGGGGAAATACGAGGGTGTAGAGTCTGCTAATTATACTTCAGATATGCCTTTTAAGTTTGACTTAAAACCGCATGTTAAAGCAGCAGCTATTAGGCAGTATATGGAAATCGATGGTTTAACAGAGGCTGAAGCTATAAAGAAAGCAGATGAGTTTTTAAGTACCAATGAGACTAAGGTAGCGTGGCTTAAAGAACATGTGGAATTTATACCTGTGCGGGATGCCTTTGTAGGGAAGGTAGTAGGCAGCACAATTGAATGTTCAAAGCTGGGACTTGGATGTGAAGTTCCTAGGACCCGTTACTAAGAGAAAGAGCCCGTGGTTACCTCAGATGAGGGCCACGGGTTCTTTCTGTTTACCATACCAGATAGGTCCTAAAGGATCTTCTGAAGACAGTTCATTTGAGGTAAAGAGCCACTGCAGGTCAGTATTGTCTATTCCATAGATTGCATTTCTTAGCTTCAAAGCGCGGTCTAGGCTTGTTGTAACTGTTAGAATAAGGGGAAAGGTTCCATAGATCGATTCAAAGCTTTTAGAGGCATAGTAGGCGGTGTAGCGCGGGTGTTTCTTTTGGAAGATCGGGAGGCTCATGGTGCCATTATCTAGTTCTAAGAAGAAGTGAAAGCCTTCGTCTTCTGAAAACCAGTACTGGCCGTAGGCATCAGGGTTACAGACCATTTTCTTTCCCCAGAAAGTGAAGCTGTGCCTGACATGGTTTTCTGTTCTGTATCCAGTGACCTCATGGTTATGCTTTCGGGCGTTCCGGAGAAGGAAGAGGTAGAAGTTATTGATGTCTACCATATGCTTAAGGTACGGAAGTCTTGTTTCGTTCATTTCATAGGACCATGATAGTTCTTCGACTTCTTGATTCAGAAGTCCGGCCACAACCCTGGCACCTAGTTTATCGAGGATAATATGCCCTTGGCTTGTGCCTTCATTTCCGATGTCTACAAAGAAGCGGTCTACTAGTTGGGCATCAAATAGTTTCCGAATCCTACGTCTTGCAATAAGTTCTGATTGAGAGTTTTCGAGTCCTTTAGAGTTGTACCTATAGTGCATCTCAGCGATCTGCCGGGTGGTTAGACAGCGTTGGTAGTAGATTGAAAGCAGGACTTCTCTATCTCTTGGGGTTAATGTAGGGTTCTGGTAAACTTCTCGTATTGACCGCTCAGTTTCTCCATGTTTTCTAATAAACTTACTGATCTTTCGGGAGGTAATCTTTCTAGTTTCTAGCATACCTCAGGCCTCCTACTTGACTCTTTGTATTTTACCTGTGGCTTTACCTGTCTTTACAGAAGCGCTTTGGTCTTCAGTAATCTGATTCTTTTGAATGGTACTATACCTAGCTTCTATATCACCTTTAATTTCTGAAATATGCTTGTAATTCTTAGCTTTATAGGCATCTTTCCATTTTTTAACTTCAACTAAACCTACACTGGGGAAATAATCATCCATGCTAAGGCAATCAAAGGTGAAAGGGCTTGGGTGAATCTTTTTGAATCTTCCGTAGCCTGTGTACTGCACCATAGAGGTTAGATCCTCTTCAGTAACCTCAGGTAGCATGCGTTTGATCTTAGGGGCTGATGACGTGCCTATGAGCAAGCTGACTTGAGTAAAGGTATTGTCCTCGATCATGCCCATGAGTTTAGCAGGTATCTGTTCAACGCTTTGATGGGCTAGAATTAAACCTAGGCCATAACTTCTGGCCATTTCTAGGAAACGTTGGATATCAGACTCTTGGTCGAGGAACATTTCAAATTCGTCAAGGATGGCTACATGTGGTACTCGTTTATCAACTTCTGTATCTCCTCTACTGAAGACTGCTTTTGAGATGAAGGCGGTGAATAGTGTTCCGAAGAAGGAGATAATCTCGTTTTCATTTTTGTCTAAGGCGAAGTTGACTATAATGATGGCCTTTTCGTCGAGCATCTTTCTCCATTTATAGAGGTTCGTTTTTTGACACATGCTATACCTGGGTAGTTCATTTTGGGTGATGACTTCAAGTTTGTTGAGAATCGCTTTAGATTCTGCTTGGCGTGCTCTAATCTTCATGACTTTGTAGCTTTGCCAGTAGCTTAGGACATCCGGAAATTCTGTGTTATCTTCCATCTTAGATAAGGTCCAATCTAAATAGTCTTCATCCGTGAACATGCGGTATACTTCTAGTATAGATCCTTCAGGATTTGTGCTTATGACTGCAATGAGGGCTCTTCTGAGGATGCTTTGACTGTGCTCCTTGATAGAACCCTCACTATTGAGTTTTAGGAAGACAGAGACTATCATAGTTGCCAGATTGTAGGTGCTCATACCAGGCTGTATCAGGAAATTAAGAGGTATAAACTGTGCTATGTCCTGAAGGTCAATATAGTGTACCCGGTGCCATTCACTTTTTGGAAGATGGGCCATTAGTTCATCGGCGACGTCTCCTTTAACATCAAAGAAAGTCAGACCACAGTGCCTTACAATTTGGAGCCCTAAAAAGGATAACCACCAGCTTTTTCCACTGCCTGTTCCACCAATGCAGTAGACATGTTGCATAAGCATCTTAATATCTTTAAAAGCTAGGTATTTTAGACGACCTCTAAAGTTTGATCTTCCGAAGACAATAGCTTGATCTTTCCACGCTTCTTCAATGGTATTGTATTGATAGACTCCATCAGGTACAGGCATTTTTTTAGCTTGCAGTCGTATGATTCCTGGGATGTTCTTTGCTGGGAAATGGAGGATCGTTGCAAGCTCTGCTGGGGTAACATAGTTTTCAATAGGGTATGTATGAATTCTTCTTGCTGCATAGTCTTTCAAGAATTGACTTACCCCGTGTTGGTTAAATAATCTTAAATGTCTTTTATAGTATTTTTCTCGGTAGTCAGAGAAGGGTCTGAAACGGTTTTTATCCGTCGCTGGCGCAAAGGAGCTAATAACTGTTGATAGCCGTGCTCGTGCTTTACCAAAGGTACTATGACTACATACGAGGCGTATTTCTAAGTCAAAGTAGATCCCCGCTTCTAGTTTCTTTTGGATTGAGTTTAAACTTGTATTGTGGTCCTTTGATCCTGCGTTGCCCATGATAGTGTATCTAATTCCACCTGCTAAGGCTTTTAAAGTTGATGCAAATCCTGTGTACTTAGCATATGGGTAATGGATTTTATTAGGTCGTTTGCCGGTCTTTTTATAGACTTCGTAATAGGCATTGGCAATGGTTAGCGCTCTGAAGGGGATGGGCCTAAGGGTGAATTGTGTCCAGACTTCTTCTTCATCATCTAGGTTCTGCATAGAGGCACAAAGAGAGGCGATCATATCCGCTCCGATACGTTCACCATCGGATTGTAAAAGATTAAACAAATAGTGACTATCGAGTTCTAAGGTGGCGCAGGCTACATTTAAAGCATAGAGTTTTCCGAAGCGTCCGTAGTCTTTTTCAGGTATAATAATTTCTGCTGATTTGTGAATTGAATTAATGTTACTTTGAATAAAGTCTTTTTCTAAGTTTTTTGAGAGCCAGCTATATAGATTAATTCCTTTACTGGTGCCTTGGAATTCAAAGCTTAACCAATCATAAGGCTTTTTAGGGTTGTATATGGTATAAAGAGAGTCAAATAGGTTGTTATACTGAGAGGGCTTAAATTCTGAATCTTTTTCAATGAGTATTTGGTAAAGATTCCCGTCTTTAGATCCACTGTTTAGATTTTTTCGATGGATCGGATACATAAGGCTTTTTATACTCATGTTGTTGTCATACCCCCTTTAACTGCTTCTTTGATGATATTCCATAAAAGTTGCCCAAGATCTGTTACTGCTTGACCAGAATGTAAGTAAGCTATTAAAGCTGCTTTTTTAACTTGAAAAGCCAAAATAAATAGCATTCCCATTTTTACTAAAAATAGAGCTGTGATACCGAAGAACAGTGCTGAGAACGTTAGTTTAATAATCCATGCTTCAAGTTCATTATGAGAAGGTATTTGCATAATTTAATCACCTCACATACTAAGCATAGTAGCTATGCCTGTATAAATGTCTCTGAATAATCCAATGACTTCATAAAGGATAATTCCACCACCAACAAACATAACAAGAGGAATAAAGTCACCTCGTCCAGTGAACTTTAAAAAAGAACTTACAACAAGGGTGACGAAGCCAATAACCATCATGTGTAGAAGAATAGCACCTTTTTCACCTAAAAGATTCACAGGAACTGTACTAACAGCAAAAGCCGGATTAAAAATAGTAAAAAGGGCTGTTCCTGGTAATAAAACATTAATAGCTGCAATAGCTAAACTAGGAGCTAGAAGAACAGATGTATTAACAATTTTTTCATGTTTTTTGTACCAACGAATAAACTTTCGATTATTAGGTAATAACTCAGAATGTAAGTACTTTAACTCAGACAACTTACCAATTACTTGTACCTTGCTCATAAGATCATTCCTTTCTAGATGTACTGTGGTGTATTTTTATGTCTAACATTAAGCTTACATGCAAGTACTAAAAAATGTAGAAATAGTATTTTAAGTATACTTATACTGAATAATACAAAGAAAAAGACTAAGATGCCTGCTATCAGTGGTTTCTTAGTCTTTTTATAAAGATTAGTTTTATTTCTTTTTACCTCTTGTTAACTTAACTTCTTAAATTATATCCCCAAAGTGAGGGAAATCTTTTCTCTTCCTCTTCTCCTACCATACCCTTAACTGAAATCGTTGTTTTTTCGGAAACCATGAAAACAATTTATCACTTAAAATATGAGCAACAGCTCCTAAAATTATAAAACTATAAATTGATGTACCAAAGAGCAGGAAAGGAAATGATAGTAACAAAATACCTAATAATGTATGGCAATGCCCTCTGTGCTTCATCCATCGAATAAAAATATTATACCGACCTAAAACAGATCTTGGATGATCAATATCAGGTAATAGACTTCCAAAGAGAATACAGAAAAACACCAAAGGATTTTGAGCTACAATTAATCCAAGTGTGGACCCTATAATAAAATGTCCTAAAAAGTTGAATATAATCACCTTCTCTCTTTTAAGTCAATAAACATAGTATGCTCAATTCTAAGTAACTTTATCCTACCAAATACTAGAATTTATTTTTATATAAAATAGTAGCTTTCAAGGATCCTTCTGGCTGTTTTTTAACTGTGGGCTCCTCTGGCAGTATCCAAGGCTCAGGCGTTTTAGGGGCTTCTGAAATTAATTTTATTGCCCCCTTCTCAAGCTGCATGGCCTTTCGATAAACCTCTTTAAGACGACCAGTCTTATTCTTATACCGCTCCAAATCCCTAATAATGTCTGCGTCTTCTGTAGGATGTAACCTAAACCCAGCCATAGACTACCATCACCCCTCTGCTAGCTTTAGAAGTCCATATTTTCGGTAACCGTTAGCATTTGCAAGCTCTGCATTGCCCATAGTAAGACACTGTACACCTGTAAACTCGGTAATATAGTTCGTATAGACATGGGCCCCACCACCACAGAGGATAACCGCTGAAAATCTTCTGAAGTCTGGTACATGAAGACTAAGCTCATCTTGAAGCGTTGGTAGTCTGACTTCAATGGCCTTCTGCACAAGGTCTTGCACTCCAGCTTGTTTACCACCAAGCTTCAGAAGGCCTGTGCGTAAAATACGATCTACCTCCATAGGCTGAGGCACATAGCTAAACTTATGGGATATCAGCTTTCGAAGTTCTTTCTGTACTTCGTGAACTCCCTCCCAAATGGTAAAGGAGTCCTGCGAGAAGGCCCCTTCCTCCATTATACAGCCATCCGTTGACTTACCACCTATGTCGAGAATTAAGAGGTCTTCAGAAGCCAGTTCTGTGTTCCTCTCTTCGCCTGCATCGTCCAATACAAAGTCGAAGAATGCCCCGGCAGACTGGGGAAGAACTAAAGAATCACTGACCCTGACAAGGCGCTGCACAGCATTAAAGCCAAAGTTAAAATCCCCTTTTAACTTCTCAGCAAAGGCTAGCTTAGAAGCTTCACGCTTGTATTCTTCAACAGGTAGTCCAGATACCAGCAAATCAATAGTACTTACACCCGTTGCTTCTTGGTAGAGCCCTAACACTGTGAGTAACTTCGGTAAGTCAGATTCAGAAGCTAACCGCTCAGACTTAAAATCAAAGGACCCCTTAGATCCCACGTTCCAAGACCCTCCGTGTTCTGTTGTAATAAGATACCCTTCTGAATCATTCAGATCACCCATGATGACTTCTGAACGTCGTTTACTTAGCGATGGGCAAGTACAGTCCCAATCTTTCCCTACGCCTTTAAGTTGGACAAATCCTAGGTCAGCACCCACTACATTTTTCTTCATTGTTTAACCAGCTCCTTAAATGTTTAACACTCTGTTTAACATTATTCAACAGGGCTAGGCTATATCCTGCTCTAAGTGTTAAACATTCGGTAAAATGTAGGTAAAAAGTATGGCTATTCGCCTACTTATGTGTTAAACATTACATAGGTTATGAAAGGGGTTGTTGCTCATACAAAATAGGTATGTCCCGAGGCATAAGAAAAAGGGATACAAGAACAGTATCAGAACAGCTAAACGATATAGAAAGGTTCGGTGTTTTAACATGGATGAAACAGTACTTAGCATTGCAGATTTTAAGCTTCTGGAAAAGCCAGAACAGGCTAAACTTCTGAAGAATTACTTAAGCAAGATGACTAAGCGTGAGTTAGCAAAATCCTGGGGGTGCAGTAATGGGAACGTAGATAACTGGAGAAAGAGGCTCGGAATGACCGAGGCTAGAGGCCCAATCTCTAAACCTAATAAGGTTAAATCTGATATCAACAAGGTCACACCCGAGCTTAACCCGAATCTCCCTAGAATGAAAAATATACAGGCTATTGTAGATTCCACTTATGTAGATAGTAAGCCTATGGCACCTACAGAAGTCATAAGCGAATCTCAGGCTTTTGTCGTTGTCCAGGTGCAGAGATCTGAAAGAGCCTTCTCCCTACGCCTAGAAAAAGAAATGCTTGGTTCTGAAGTCAAAGAGGCTCTTCTAAGCTACGCTTCTATTTTAGACGATGCCAAAGTGTATGCCCTCTTGCTTGATATAGGAGGGGACTAACTCCATCCACTTTTTAAAGATGCCTATGTATAGTATTAGTAGAGGGGATCACCTCTAAAACAAACGAAGGAGCTGGTAGTATGTTAAAGAGAATCACAGTGGCCCATGTCGTTATCCTAGTTCTTATGGGGATGGCAATCTTCGGTAAGTACCACGAGCCAAAAGCGGTTCAAGGATTTGGTGCAAAGGACAATATTGTACCAACGTTTCATGTAACGTCTAAAGCTAGTAAGATGTAATCTAGGGGCCCGTAGGCCCCGTCCACTTTTTAGAAAAGCCTATGTATACTATTAGTAGGGGATCACCCCTAAAACAAGAAGGAGCGTGCTACATAATGACAAAGATCAGTAAAAAGGAACAGTTTATTAGTGCCATAAGAAATTGGGACCATAATGCAGAGGCTTGCAAAGAAATGGAAAACCTATGCTTATCTAGACCTGACCACATAAACTTTTATGAGTGGGTTAAACAAACGGATTGGACAGTAGGAGCTATCGTAGAGTTCTTCCGCTACCAGTGTCTTTACCTAAATAGTAAAATTGACTGGCAGGAGTTTGAAAATTATTACTACTGCTTTAAATCAAAAGTTTACGCTTGTTTCTAATAGCACTTCCGAAGTTGGACATACTAAAGTAAGAGGAGAGTGTATTTAAGATGAAAAAAGGCGACTACGTCGAGACTCCTAGATTCTTGATGGTAAAAATTGAAAAGGTATTTCGTAAAATGAAGAGAGCTACGAAAGAGGGATACACTGAGCCAACTCATTATAGGAATTCAGATTATCACATTAGAGGTAAGTGCCTTGGTGAAAATCGGATGATTTTTGCAGCAGTTAAAAGAGAACTATAGAAGAATACTTCTGTGCTACGGAAGACAGGCAGGCGCTTAGTATCCTGCCTTGATTCGGGATCACAGATGAAGAGGCATCGACCTCTAAGGTAGAAGGGGAGTTTAAGAAGATGAACGAAATCACAGGACCACTAGAATTACGCGATGACTATACATCCATAATCGTTAGTTACTCAACAGGCATAGACTCGACTGGGGCCTTAGCAAAAGCCCTAGCGCTTGCTAAGAAACTACCACGAAAGACTAAAAAGTTTCTGCTTTATTGTGACACAGGTATGGAGTACGAAATTAATACTGGGTTATTCTACCAAGTAGCCAAAGCGTTTAAGTTAATACCAGTACTACTTCAGAATGAAAAAACCTTTCTAGATATCCTACTTGAGCGCCAGAAGTGGCCGGATATGAAAAATCGTTGGTGTACATCTTATCTTAAGACAGGGGTAACAGATAAATGGATCAGGGCAAATCGTCACATTTTAGGGGAGAGGGTACTCTTTATAACCGGAGAGCGCCGTGACGAAAGCCCACGTAGGGAAAAGTATCCAGAATTGGATTGGCAGAGCACTACACTCAAAACAGAGCGGAAAGGTAGATTCATATGCCACTGGTATCGGCCTGTTCTAGACTTTGAGAAGGGTAAAATGTTTGAGTATGGTAAAAAGCTTCATATCCCCCCACACCCCTGCTATGAGTATGTTAATAGGTGTAGTTGCATGTTCTGCGTCTTTATGATGGATAAACATACTATTGCAAATATGAAAAACCATCCTCAAGATGCACAAAAGTGGCTACAGGCAGAGCTAAAGATCAACCACACGTGGAAGAACAAGATGAGCTTAAATAGCCTTTGGCATGAAAACTGTGAAGATGTACCTATGGATATCATTGTCTAGAGGATACATGGCCTCCGTCCACTTTTCAGAAAAGCCTATGTATGGTATTAGTAGAGGGGATAGTGCCCCTAAAATAAAAGGAGTGTTTAAGATGAAAGAAATTAAAATTGATGAAAACCTAGCCCGTAGAAGCAAAGAGAACATGAGCTTTTCAGATTACAAGCCTGGAAGTGCAACGGCTGAATTTAATCAGGAAATCGCAGAAGTTACTGCAGCCATTGAGAAGGCTAAGTCCAAAGTATCTGAAGAAGCCCAAGTTAAACTTGATAAGCTACTCGCATCATATACCTCCAGGTATGCAGCATGGACCAACAAGCGCAATGCCAACGGAGCCGGGCACGTTAGCGCGATGATCTCCGGACCATCCAACTACAACATGCGAAAACATGAAAAATATTTAGCCAAAGAAGGCAAGTTATGGGCAGAGTACGAAGAGTTCAAGAATATCTACAATCGCATTTCCTCTATTGTGGCAGGGGATAGAGTTATCAAATCTAACGATGCAAATGCCATCAAAAAACTGGAGGAAAAACTCGCAGACCTAGAAGAAATGCAAGAGCTGATGAAGTCTACCAATGCCATAATCCGCAAAAAGAAACTGACTGATGCTGATAAGGTAGAGCAGATTATGAAGTTAGGTCTTAGTGAAGAGAGGGCAACCGACCTATTACAACCTAGTCACTGCTGTGCATATGGCTTTGCATCCTACGCACTTACTAATAATAATGCAACTATTAGGACCGTAAAGCAACGTATCGAGCATCTAACCAAACTAGCAGCGCAGGAAACAAAGGAGATTGTAATCGAGTCAGAATCAGAAGAAACCAATGGGATTAGGATAGTTGATAATGTGGAAGCTCACCGCTTGCAGATATTCTTTAATGGTAAGCCACCAGCAGAAGTCAGAACCCAATTAAAGAAAAATGGCTTTAGGTGGGCACCGAGTGTAGGCGCTTGGCAGTCATACAGAAGTGAACGTGCAAATAGGGCAGCGAAAGAAATAGTTTCCACAGTATAGCCGAGTAACTAAGTTAAACTTAGGGCCTTCTTTGGGAGGCCCCTTAGTATAGAGGAGTGTTTAAGATGGAATTAACGACGACTTTTGAGCTACCTAAGGGTTATGAGCTACTGAAGTCTAGAATCAAAAAAGGGGAAACGGTTGACGGTGGGCTGGTGCATATTATCCTAGCTGTAAGATCCTCTGATGGAACGCATGTTACCTGGGAGTACAATCAAACGAGCAAATGCTATTGGGGTCATTACTACGGAAGCTTAGAAGTTGCTGAAGAGGACTTCGAAGTGAGAAACCCTGATTACACAAAAGCTGTTGAAGACGCGAAGGCGATCTATGATGAGATGAAAGCTCTTTATGAGGCCGGCAATGAAAGCCCGGATGATTATCTAGCAGTAGTTAAAAAATATGCTAACTTAGTTACTAGGTACGGAAGCTACGATGATGGGCTTAGTACTGAGTGGACTATTCCTGGCACAACATTTGTATCTTCGCGGGGGACACCTACCTACACTTCTTATAAATCCTTTAACAGACCTTATGACTTTCCCATGTTTGCTGAAGACTGTGCTATGATGATCTACCGCTTAAATGGTGGGGAAGGGTTTACTACGCCAGAGCTTGTGAAGTTCCTAGACAGTCGGCCTAAGTTCTTAGGGGATTACTAAAGGGCTTTAAGCCCCTAAAACAAAAGGAGTGAAGCTAAATGTTTAAGCCAACAATTATTGACTACACATCACCTTATGCTACGTATCAATGCACACTAAAAGTGGAAGCCTATTCTAATGGTCGCACGGCTCTTTGCTTAATTGATGCTGAGGATGGTTCACCCGTTTGTACAGCAACGATCAATGTTCCAGAAGTTGAGCTTAAGCCTAACGAGGTTATCATAAAAAACTATTCTGAAAATGAAGGTATACTCGATGTATTAGTTAATGCGGGAATCGTTACACCGACAGGCAGGTATATAAGCATAGGCTATGTCTCCTGCCCAGTATGTATCATTGACCCTAATCACTTATGCGAAAATGAATTTGAACTATGCAATAAATGTGGGGTAAGTGATTGTGATAACTGCCCTTACTAAATCTACAGAAGTTCAGGGGCTTCGGCCCCTAAAATAAAAAGGAGAGTGCACTAAAATGAAAAAGCTTTTTAAGGCCATGCAAAGCCTAGTCAACAAGCATGTTGAGGCCTATCAGTCGGACTTCGGAATTGATAAGAAGGTGATCATGGCTAACCCTACTGAAGTCCTCTATTACTGGTACATTCGCCAGCATGGGACCTTTCTTGCGAAGGCTAGTGATATGCAGTGGATCGAAACATGTAGACCAAAATCCGCTAAGTTTTGGTTGTCTGAGACTAAGATGATTCTTGAAGTTCATGTAGATACAAAAGAACTCAAGTCTATAACCCCTTATAAGATGGAGGGTATCATTAAGGCAGCTAAGTCTATGCCTGAGAATGTAAAGCTCGACTATATTATCCACCGGATGAATCAAGAAGGGGTTATGGAAGGATCTAGCTCAGCAAGTGCCCTTTACTGGGCTGCTAAGGATTATAAGTTTAGCCATCCTAAAATAGATGAGTTGGTTAAGAGGTGCCCCGGTATCCTCACTATTCTTGCTGCCTTAACTGAGCTTAAGGCTTCTATGCTAAGTGCTGAGACAGATAAACCGTATTCTGATGAGGATTACGCAAAGGCTAAAAAGCTTGGGTATGACCTAGATGATTGGAATCACTATACTATCTATTTTGAATTGGGTGCTCAGGAAGGTAATAATTTAGACCGATGCTTTATTTAGTAAATTAAAGGAAGGTGGTTGAGATGATGGAATTTAATGATACAGAAGTAGTTCAGGAATTAGTAATCGAAGTAAAAGTAAAACTTACAGCATCAGATATAGATAACCTTATTGTAACGGCTTTTGAGGGTGGAACTGACCACTGGGCAGGTATAATCTATAAAAAAGAACTATTCAGCCTTAAACCTAAAGGTGTGGCTATGTCACAGTGGATTACCAAACTTTTGCTTGAGGGGCAGGAAGTTATGCTCTGTGATATTGAAGACAGATCCGAACGGTGGGTACTAACACTTCAGAAGCTCCTGAATGGCATTACTCTGAATGCTAAAGAAAGGCCAGAGCACATAGACATGGATAACTGGGATGCTGAGGACGCTGACTGTATCATTCAATATGCACTATTTGGTAGGGTAGAATACAGCTGATAGGGGCGTATTGGGATGGAGAAGTACTGTGTATTTATGACTAATGATCGGGGTAAAGAAGTTTTTGCACAAACCTGGAGTTTACCAGCTTTAAATGCATGGATTAATTACCATATACTAAAAGGATATAAGGTAGTAAGAAGGGGGGTGAAATCCCCCTTCTTTTCCAAAATTTATTTTGTTCAAAGTTGTTGATAATTGTATAGTTTTAGGGCATACTAGTACTAATGATCTAGTGAAATGAAAGGAGCGGGTTATATTGTCAATCAAGTCAATTGAGCCTATTATTTGCCCAGCAGAAGCCAATGGGAAGATCATGAACTTCCATCAGAAGCTTGGTACTATCTTAGGTCTTACGAACTCAAAGGAACTGTACCTATGGGCTAGTAGCTCTAGGAGCGAATACCTGTTTTGCTATGGGAATGCTGAGTACTCAGTGTCTAAAATCCATTTCTATGATCCAGAGGGAAGAGTTTATACTAATCCTAATGGTTTCTTCGGATATTGGGAGGGCGAAACTAGTTACAGGTATCGAGGTATAAGCTTTAAGACAGATCAAAAGCTTCTGAAGCGCGTTAAGTTGTCACGTGATTTCAACTGGAAAAAGACCTATTACCAAGCTACCCTATTCTTTGTATCCCGGGGAAGAATGGGGTACACCAAGCCACAAGCTGAGGTCTATATCCCTTTCTCATACCTTAGGAACCTAGGGTTCATAGTAGAGGTTTCAGAGTTTGATCATAATGATGATGAGCTGCTGCAAGTAGCTAAGCTAGTAACACCTAAGTTCTCTATGGTCATAGGCCAAGAGGTGAAATTGAAGGGGTGGAAAACTCTATAAGGCCTGATGTATTGCTAACAGCTATGCTGTATTCTATTGACCATATGTTTGATGATTATGGGAGAGGAAGACGAGAGGAAGACGAGAGGAAGACGAGAGGAAGACGAGAGGAAGACGAGAGGAAGACGAGAGGAAGACGAGAGGAAGAC
>Ga0209318_1001458_pt1 | contig 14882 bp, 16 predicted proteins | sample RifGroE1_FD_183999 | JGI IMG/M metagenome (GOLD analysis project Ga0209318, IMG submission 183999) | Groundwater microbial communities from Rifle, Colorado, USA - Groundwater E1 (SPAdes) (version 2) | ecosystem: Environmental > Aquatic > Deep subsurface > Groundwater | place: Rifle, Colorado...
TGCCAATAAAACTCGGAAATATCTTTTTGATTCGTAACCGCGTTATTAATTTTGTAGGCTAAAGTAAAAGTTTTTTCTTCATTGAAAGCAGTGTAATACCATTTTATGTAAACCCTGTCGGACTCTTCGGCCGTCGTAAAATTATTTGCACCGGTTATTTTAATGTCCGAGATTGTGCGGCCCTTGAGAGGAATCCACTGATCAGCCCAGGAAAAGCTTCCGTCAAAACTATAAACACGGGTCTCTGTCACGGTTGCCGATCCGTCTTTTTCTATCTGAACGTTAAAATCAGCAGATTTAATAGAATAATCTTTAGCAAACGCGGTTGAGGGAAAAACCAAACCGATAATACCAATAAAAATCGATAAAATAATTTTTCTCACAGATTAATTATAGTCTATCAAGAATAATATCCATACAAAGTTTTAACTGCGGTATAATATAGCAAATAATGAGAAAAGGCTTTAGAAACACCTCCTGGCAGAATGTCGCCCCATGGTACAACCGGGTTACCGAACAAGGCCGCGGACATTATTACCATCAACATGTAGTGATTCCGGGGGTTATCAAATTACTGGATCTAAAACCCGAGGATAAACTTCTGGACCTGGCCTGTGGAAATGGAGTCTTGGCAAAATCAATCCCGGATGACATTGAATACTTGGGGGTCGACAATGCCCCATCTTTAATTAACCAAGCAAAAAAGAGCGATCGAAACCCTAAACATAAATACTTAATTGCCGATGTCACAAGGCCTCTACTTCTCACCCAAACATTTACCCATGCGACTATAATTTTAGCCCTTCAAAATATATCAAACGCACAAAAAGTGCTAGAAAATGTGTCCAAATTGTTAATTTTAAATTCTAAATTGTTAATTGTGCTCAATCATCCCGCTTTTAGAATTCCCAGACAATCTTCCTGGGGACTGGATGCGGACAGAAAAATTCAATACAGAAGAATTGATAAATATATTAGTCCTATGGATATTCCAATTAATATGAATCCGAGTGACAGAGGAAGTGAAGTTACAATAAGTTATCACTTCCCTCTTTCTTCCTATTCCAAAATGTTAAAGGATGCCGGGTTTGTAATTGAACTTATCGAAGAATGGACTTCCGACAAAGAAAGTGAAGGAAAAGCGGCACGGATGGAAAACCGCTCACGAAGCGAGTTTCCCCTATTTATGGCGATCAAAGCCAAAAAACTGTGAAGTTAAGTTTATAAACACTCCCCTTTGCCGGATATCAGCGCTTCCTTTTTGGCCTTGGTCAATTTTTTAAGTTGAGATTCTTTCTGCATTGCTTCTTTTCTGGTTGTATATGTTTCTGAATAAACCAAGTCTACGGAGTCAAAATACCGAACATACTTGGCAGATTTGTTAGATTTGGACTGATGCTCCCGTAGTCGCTTTTCCAGATTATTTGTCTGACCAATATAAAGCGTATTTGAAGAGGTGCGGAGAATATAAACAAAATAGGACATTACTAATTATAGTGTAACCACATTTTTGTCGAATGGCTGAGCATGTCGGTCTGGGACCATTTAGCCCTATAAACTCTTGGAATTAAGGGATACAAATCATTTCATTGTTTAAAACACAAGCGTAGTCGAAAAGTGCTTGTTTATAGACTTTATTTTGACAGTTTTGGGAAGCTAGAGTTTTATCGGTTTGACTTTCTGGTTTAAAACAAACGTTAATATCCCCACCCATCCCGACCTCTTTATATAGAATGGTTATTGATTTACTTTTTTGAAACCTAGCAACCGCCCCTTGTGAGAGTTCGTCACCATCGACAAGTTTGGTCAACCAAGATTCTGATACAAGATTATCTGTGTAATAAAAGTCTTCAGGCTTATTATTTGAGCCATTCCATGGAAAAGAATTGTTTGTAGCATAGTATTTTTCAACTGCTACCAAAATTTGTGCCGAGTTATTCTTAGTTCTGGCATCAGTGGCTCTTCGTATTTGTTCATTGGGATTTATTGCAGTCAATACGACCGTAAATAATATTCCAAACATGGAAAGAGTAAATAGAGGAAGTATAATAATAAGCCACCATTTTGCCCAATTCCGTTGAGTTTTTTTAAAGGCCGCAATACTGTCCCATTTTTTATTTTGCCATGCCCACTCCCTACCTTTTATACCCAAAACAATTGCAACAATGAGATTAATTGGAGATATCAGTCCAAGTAAGCCAATCCATGTCTTATTTCCGATGGCCCATATCCACGTCCATAGAAAACCACCCCAACTCCATCCCTTAATCTCATCCGGTATTACGGTTTCATCTCCCGAACCTGAATTGTTTGCGGAGTCAGAATTCACTGGTTGTTGCAGTGATGGTGATGGCGACTGTAAAGGTGGAGGCGTAGAGGTTATTGGAGGCGGATTCAAAGCTTCATTAATTATGTTGTCATTCATAATTTAGATTATACATGAAAAATAATTCGAGAACTAGTTCAATAGAATGTTCAGTATGTGGTCACATGGCCGCCCGTCTTGGCTGAGCTTACGGGTCTAGGACCATATAGACCCATAACTCTTAAGAGTGGTGTATCACCCTGAAGCTAAATGAGACAAATGAGACACTATAAAAGGGTTAGTCTCAAAGTCCCAACTGACATAGTTTGATATGTTTAAATTTCTTTTATTTATTCAAAACTGCAATATTATATCGCTTCGAGCCCACTAAAACCCTTGCGTTACCAAACAAATGCGAATGGCCAGGTCTGGTGGTATAATACATTTCAATTTACGCCATGCCTAATCTAGAACGAATTACAGAACAAAGTACAAGTTTGATCCCTTTACCTACTCTCAAAGAGGGGGTTCAGTCGGCTGAAAAAAGCGAGCTCCTGATAAATATCGGCAAAGAACGGCTAAGCAACTTAAAAGTTTCGTTGATTGACCCCTATTGGTCCCCAGGCGATATCGGCCCCCATATAGGTTTAGCTCAACTTGCGTCTGTCCTTGGCGCGAGTGATGTCGATGTATCTATTTCTGAATTTGGTAACGAAGAGGCAGGAAAGTGTATATATGTTTCGGATTTTCAGAAGTACGAGCGAGAGTTTGTTGATCAAGTATCCAATAAATCTGCAGATGCTCAACTGATTGGAATTACGTGTTCACACGAGAATTACAGTAGAGCACTTGCTGTTGCAGATGCCTGCCGCAGGGCCAATCCACAAGCTTTAATTGTTTTGGGCGGAAGTTTTATTAATATGCTTGACAAGAATGGAGAACTCAGATTTTTACCCTTTCAAGATTCTAAAAGTGTTGACGCTGTTGTTTACGGTGAAGGAGAGAGGATAATTTTGCCACTTTGCCAAGCATCTCAGAAAAGAGATTTACTCGAAAAAATACCGGGAATATCATTTCGCGGGAATGGGGGTGAACAAAAAAGAAACCCTCCTATAACTCAAAACCCACAGGAACTTTCTCAGCTACCCCCTATTGATTGGGGTAAATTTGCTTGGAATGAAAATAGGTTTTTTCATTTAGTTTCAGCGAGAGGCTGTCCTCTCGGCTGTAGCTTTTGTTTTGAGAGTGTAGTTTGGGATGGAATTTACCGTCCTCTTAAGAAAGATAATGTCTATCAGGATGTTTTGTCTGCTTATGATAAGGGGTTGAAAAAATTTTCCATAGAAGATTCAATTTTCTTATTGTATCCAGGATTAAAGGATTTGTGCGAAAGCATCTATAAAGATGAATTGGATGTCTCTTGGTTTGTGTGGGGGACAGCAAGGGACATTGTAAAACACCCAGACCGACTGGACCAGCTCGAAAAAGCAGGTTGTCGCTCAGTAATTTTTGGGGTTGAATCTGCAAGTGAAAAAACAAACAAACTAACACAGAAGGTAGAAAAGGTAAATAGCAATCTTGCGGGTCAGGCCGCAGAGATGCTTCATAAACGCAATATGCTGGCTCAAGGAACTTTTATTGCAGGATTGCCCTGGGAAAGCCTCAAAGACATCGAAACTACATTTGATTATGGATTAAATCTTGGACTTGATTTTCATCGCTGGCACATCTATATGCCGGCATGGTGGAGTAACGGAAGATCTGAAATCGTCGACAAAAATCGTGAGGTCTCTCAAGATTGGAGAAGAGTATCTTTAAATGTCCCTAACTCTATATTACCCGATATTTTACTAGAATCACCAATATACTCCTGGTGTGATGAACACACTCTGGTTCGGTTATTAACAATTCCGGATTCGCAAAAATTACAAAGGAGAATGGAAGAGATTACTCTTGGACAACATCGACTATCGGACATATACGGTGTAATGGAGACTAAACTTAGAGATACTGGAAAGGTCTGGGATGAGGGCGACCTGTATAAAGAAGTGTTAGACAAAAAACGTACCCCATAAAAGATTTATTTAACCTTAAATATAAGAGGTTTTTGGTGTAAAATAGCCCCATGGAGTTTTTCGATTTTAAAAGAAGGTTGGTTAGCAATATTAAAGATGCATGCGAAAAAACATGTCTGATGTATGATCTTAATTTCAGCGACCTAAATTTGGAAGAAAAAGCAATTTTAGAAAATACTACAAACCTCGATTTTGGTGATTACACGACTAACGTAGCCATGGTTATTGCGCAAAAGTACGGGGTTAACCCCGTCGAGATTGGACAAAAAATCAGTGATCATCTGAAAAAAAGTGCTGATCTACGATCAATTGTTAAGAGCATAGATGTTGTGAGACCTGGATTCATAAATATTATACTTAAAGAGAAAATTTTATTGGATTCAACAAATGAAATACTAGATGTTAATCAATTCAAACAAAAGTTGGTTTCTCTCCAGACAAACAAACAAATTCTAGTTGAACATACTAGCCCAAATACTAACAAGTCCTTACATATTGGACATTTGCGCAACAACCTACTTGGAATGACTGTGATAAGGCTGCTAAGGGCAATCGGAAATGATGTTATTTCTGATTGTCTTTACAACGATAGAGGTATACATATCTCCAAAGCGATGTGGGGTTATTTAAAAAACGGTCATCTAAAGGAACCCTGGAGAGAGCTTATCGTGTATTGGCATACTCATAAAAATGAATGGCCGACCCCACAACTATTGAATCTTAAACCGGACCATTTTATAGAAAATTTTTATAAAATTGGAGTTGAATCTGAAGACAACGAAGTATTCATGAAGGAAATGAGGGAGATGCTTGTTGCTTGGGAAGAAGGAGACACATTAGTTAGAGACTTGTGGAAAATGCTGAATAACTGGGTTTATGAAGGATTTGCAATTACATATAAATTAATCGATAGCATTCATGACAATAATTGGTATGAGAGTGAATTTTATAAGGATGCAAAAAAAACCGTTGATACAGGGCTAAAAAAGGGTGTATTCAGAAGGCTGGAAGGTGGTGCCGTACTTACAAATCTCTCCACCTTCAACTTACCTGATTGTATAGTTCAAAGATCAGATGGGACATCAATGTATTTCACACAAGATATTTATTTGACTAGACTTAAAATTAAAAAGTTCCCTTGTGACGAGTATATCTGGGTTGTAGGCCCTGAACAACAATTACACCTTAAACAGGTGTTTGCGGTGTGTAAACAATTGGGCATAAGTAAAGATGCCAATTTGACGCATTTATGGTATGGGTACGTTTTTCTAAAGAACCAAGGAAAAATGAGTTCCAGAAAAGGAACTGTTGTTAGTATAGATTCTTTGGTGGAGGAATCTGCTAAAAAAGCCCTTGAATTGATAAATAAAAGCGCAACCAATAAGGAAGAAATTCACTTTGATAACAAAGAAAAAATTGCCGAGAAAATAGGTTTGTCTGCAATTAAATACGCAATACTAAAAGTTGATAAATATAAAGATATTTATTTTGATTGGGATGAAGCCTTAAACATAAAGGGAAATTGTGGACCTTATATTCAGTATACTTTCACCAGATGTTTTTCAGTACTAAATAAAAAAGGACTCGAGCCGAGAGGTAAAATAATTGTAAAAAGTGAAATGGAAAAAGCAGAAAAAGATCTGTTAAGGTCGCTATATAAATTACCTGAAGTAATTATCTTAGCAGCAGAATCTTATTCCCCCCATTATCTTACACAGTTCATATACGAGATAAGTCAGAAATACAATTCTTTTTATGAAGAATGTAAAATAATTGGCTCAGATAGCGAGTCTTTCAGGATTTTTTTAACCGAGGCAACTAGTACCGTTCTTAAGTTTGGCCTTGAGATACTAGGAATAGAGACGGTTGAAAGAATGTGACACAAATGAAATTAAAAAAACCTAGACCACTTTCTAAAGGAGATACAATAGGCATAGTTGCCCCATCATTTTTTATAGAAAAAGAGGCCAACTTTAAGCGAGGAGTGAAACATATTGAAGATCTTGGCTATAAAATAAAATATGGCAAACATGTTTTTTCTAGGTATAGGAACACAACTGCCACCGCGAATGAAAGAGTGGAGGATATAATGTCCATGTTTTCTGATAAAGATGTCAAGGCGGTAATTGCTTCTGACGGCGGTTGTACAACGATTGAGGTATTGGATAAACTGGATTACGATATCATTTCAAACAACCCAAAGATTTTCAGTGGATTTAGCGACATAGGCCATTTAGACCTCGCATTATTAGCCAAAAGTAATTTGACAACACTCTACGGTTTAGATGTCGTAAACGGGTTTGGTGAAAAAACAAAAGATAATATTTCAGATTACAATATTCAGTTTTTTAAGAAGCTTACTACATCCACAGAAAGTGTAGGATTATTGCCAAAATTAAAAAGGTGGGAAAGTTGGAGAGATGGTATGGCCGAGGGGTATTTAGTCGGCGGTTGGATAGATTCAATATCCAGTCTTGCTAACACACCATATTTTCCATACTTTAACGACATTATTCTTTTTTGGGAAGCAATTGACTTACAGCCACATAATTTGAATATTTTATTGAATTCTTTAAAAATATCGGATCTTTTCAAAAATATACGCGGTATGATTGTTGGCAATTTTGTAAACTGCGAAGAAAAAGAATATTGGGATTGCACACCCACTATCAAACAAATTGTATTGGAGGCAACAGAGTCAACTAAAATACCAATCCTGGCTAATGTTGATTTTGGACACTCTGATCAACACCTCTCTATTCCAGAGGGAATCTTATCCTTCATGGATAGTAATCGTGGGATAATTGAGATTAAAGAAAGCTACTGTGAATAGGTGTTTAGAATTGAAATTTCAGGCAAAAAAGGATATCATTCCCCTTATGGAACAGTTCGGGATAGGGTTTAAGAAAATCGCAAAATACGGTATTATATTGGAAAACTATCGACTTCTTGAGTACCTTGCGTCTCAGGGGTTTCCGCTTAAAACCGTATCTTCATATCACCTGGATTATGACTGGTTTTTATACACCAAAACCGGTTTATTAAACAAGACAAAGATTGCAGTGGCTGTTTCCCAGGGAGCCCCTATGGCTGTTGATTTGGCAGAAAGATATATTTCTAGCGGTGTTAAACATATCGTTAGGATAGGAACAACCGGCTCTTTGGTTGATAAACTAAACTTGGGAGAGGTTGTTGTTCCTTACGCATCAATTAGAGATGAGGGTACCAGCAAATTTTATATACACAAGAATGCCCCCGCAATTACTGACATAGAATTTTCACAACGAATTTCTGGTCAAATCAGAAAGAAAGGCATAACTGTTCATCAGGGAATCTCTTGGTCAACTGACGGGCGTTGGAAAGAAAACGATCAAATGGTTAAAGATTATACCTCTTCCGGTGCTATCGCAGGAGATATGGAATCAAGCGCACTTTTTGCTATTGGTTTGGAGAAAAAAGTGAGTGTGGTTTCTGCATCGATATTATCAGATGATATACACGAAAAAGGCGAAGGACCGAAAGGTCTTTCTGATAAAGACATCTGGTTCAATGTAGTTTTACCAACTTTTAAGCTTACATTTGAGGCGGTTACGGAAGTGTTTAATGAACTTGATAATGAAAAGACTAAATGATGCGGATAAAAATGTTCCTACAAAAATTAATTCGCAGTTCCTTTTCTTCATTGCCCTTTTCCCTCCAATATCGCATTAAAAATAATCTAGATATAGTCAAGAGATTGGATTATAAAAAAAATATATCCATAGATATAGATTCACCCGTGGAGTATGAATTTAGGCTAAAATCTTGTTTCCACGAACCAGGGACTATTAGATGGATTGAAAACTATATAAAGAAAAATGAAACAGTGTTTGATATTGGATCAAATATTGGAGCATATTCCTTAATAACTGCTAAGTATAACAATATGAGCAACCAGATTTATTCTTTTGAACCAAACTTTTCTTCATACAACAAGCTATGCAAGAACATTATACTTAACGATTGTGAGAGTAATATTTTTCCATTCCCAATAGCCTTTGCAGACAAGTATGGTATTAATATTTTAAATTACTCCAGTCTTGAGATTGGATCTGCGTATCATACCCTAGGTGACAACAAATTTTTAAAATATAAACCCAAATATAGACAACAAGTAATTGTGTTTTCTGTAGACAAATTCGTTGACGATTTCGACGTCCCCACCCCACAACACATGAAGATTGATGTCGATGGAATGGAATATGAAATCTTAAAAGGAGCGAAAAAGACAATTTTGAAAAAGAATTTTCGGTCACTAAACGTTGAGATCGATGAAAACTCTGAAAAATTTGCAGAGATCGTGCGATATATTAAGTCGCTGGGTCTTACCTTCCATGAAAAGTATACTGATTTAAATGCAGACGATCCCAAATCGGGTGAATTCAGAGTTTATAACTACATTTTCTTAAAGTAAAAACGATATGAAAAACATTAAAATTGAGGGTAAACCATTGACCAACTTTCTGTATTCGAAAAGACGCTACATCTATAGACCTTCATATTATTTAAATAAGGCTGACCAAGAAAGAATAAAAATCATACTTAAGTTAATTGGAAGCAGCAAAAAGGTATTAGACGTCGCCTGTTACGATGGTTATATTGGAGAAAAGATAAGGAACAACCACAACGTGGTCTTTGGTATAGATGCTAGTGAAGAAGCTGTTGCAATTTCAACTAAAAAAGGATTGATATCGAAAGTATCAGATATAGAGAAAGGGCTACCTTATAAGAATCACTGCTTCGATTTAGTTTTTGCCGGTGAAGTAATAGAGCATATTGTTGATACGGATTTTTTTATGGAAGAAATTAAACGCATATTGAGAAAAAATGGAGAGTTAGTCATAACTACCCCAAATATTGCCTCCCTCGATAGAAGATTAATGCTTTTATTTAATCAAAACCCATTTTTACCAGCATCGTTTGACTTTCCCACCAACACACCAGCGGGTCATCTCAGATTCTTTAATAACAAGTTGCTGTTGAATTTTTTGAAACATAAGGGTTTCAAGATTATCTCTATCGAATCGGATGTTTGGAGTTTTCCGAAAGAAATCTACTCAAGATTTCTTGCAAAGCTATTCCCAAGTATGGGTTTTAGTTTAATAGTAAAATGTAGGGTTTAATATTATTGTTAAAGTTATGAAAAAAACAGAAAGAGATAAAGTAGAAGACATTTTATTAATTAATTTTCCTGGGATTGTACGACCTCTAAAAGAAGAGGATATTCCGACGATAGAAAAGTTCAAAGACGGTTCATTTGGATTCAGCTATTTAGGAATAATGCTTTATGCTAACGGTCGCAACGAAAAGGGTAACAGCACTCTCTATCCGCAAGGTTTAATTTATGATGATGGCGAAAATATGTTCGCAATAGGTTTTTTCAAAAAGGATTTACAAGAGAAATCTGGCCATTTGCATATCGTTGCCCCGCGAGGTAAAACTTGGTTTATAGCGGTTGATAATTTTATTAAAAAATGCAGAACATTTGAAAATTTCCCTATGACCTCAGTTTATGTGAGACACTTAAGCGAGTCAAAATACAAGGAAATGTTAAGTATGGGTTACAAGTCAATATCTGTTGACCCCTGGCATTCAGTAGCGCCAAGCGAGGATGAAACATATAATCACCGACTCATTAAAATTGATGATATTATTGGCTACGATCCAGATAAACAACTTTTTGTAAAGCCACTAAATACGGATGGTAATAGGGATTTCAGAAGAAAAGCGTTGATGGCTTATAACAGATTTTTGAATTTCTTAGAAAGAAACGATTTGAGGTTCTATACAGAAGAATACAACCCAGAGGCTCATAAGAGTCAGGCGAAAGACATGGTTATAGATCATTTTCAGACATTGGAGAATGCGGTTGGTTCGACCCCTCAAGACTATTTCAACTTGATAGAATATATGCCCAAAGAGAATAACAATTTTGTTAAATATATTAGCTTTCTAATTGGTGGCGGAGAAAAAATACCAGTTTCTCTTTTCTTAGGTGAAAAAATCGGCAAAGAAACCGTGGCCTTATATGCCACATTTGCACTAAGGAATGAATTTGAAATTAGAGAAAGATTTAATCCTACTGGATATTCGGCCATTTCACAATATTCTTATATAAAAATGTTTGACCTTATAAATAAAGGTGGATACAAATATGTTGATTTGGGTGGTTCTGAGGTAGAAAGTTTAAATACTTTTAAGAGACAGTTAGGTGCAAGCGATAAAATAACATATTGGGGGGTGAAAGACGGGAAGAAATAATACTACTTTAAGCTATCTTCAGTATTATGAGAAGGAACCTCGTATCTTCCAAGTATAACTCTGGTTATCATCGGTCCGAGAGACTTAGTAGTTTTTTTCTTTAAATCTTGGCTATCAATATCCATAGGATCTTCACTTTTGTTTTGCTGTACATTAATCTTTGTAGGAATTTTCCTAATTATGGTTGTTAGTCTTTCTTTTAATGACATATTTGTTAAATCATCTCCTACTTACACTTTTCCCTTTTAATCTACAGCCGTTGGTAGTTAAATTTCCGCAGGCTCTACAGAGATCGTCAATCTTTTTATCATTAATTTCCGTGAAATCGCCAGATTGAATGGCATTAAACATCTGCTCTTCAACATCAATAAACTTATTATATCCCGCCTCTGTTTGCAAGCCTGGATAGGCTGGTTCAGGGCTGCTTGCATCAATTGACCATCTTACCATCGATCGTGCCTGCCATCGCAATCGTGAATGTACCTCCTCTTCGGAAACTCTATTTAGCAACAATTTTAAGTTTAATATATGATGTCTAAGGATTTCCATAGATTTTCGGTATTATATCACGGAGATATCCTTTTTGTGGAAAACAGGCTAGAAAACTCTTATTGCATTGAAAATGGTAAAATCGAACCATGAATGTAACTGGCTACTTGGGACAGAAAGTAAATGTGGTAATTGATAGACCTTTAGGATCCAAACACTCAATACACGGTTTTACATATGAAGTTAATTATGGCTATATTCCAAATACAGAATCCCCTGACGGTGAAGAACTCGATGCTTATGTTTTAGGGTTAGACAAATCAATAGACAAAATCAAGGGAATTTGTATAGCGGTAATACACAGAATTGATGACAATGATGATAAATTGGTTGTAACTCCAAACGGTGAAGATTTTTCGGATAAAGAGATTGAGGAACTTGTTGAATTTCAGGAAAAGTGGTTTAAGCACATTATTCTTCGAAAGAAGATTTAAGTATGTCTAATTCTTCTTTATATACTTTTTGTACCAAATCATATTCCCAAGGACTGTGATCCTGACCTTTCAGAATTTTAGCTTGTTGGCCTTTTTCTTTTACAATCACTAAAACCCTATCTCGTAACTCTTTAGATATAAATCTATCGTTTTCTCCGTATACTAAATGAATCTTTCCAGTATAATCACCTAAACATCTAAAGAAATCTGCTTCTCTCGCCTCTAACCAAAACTTTCCTTTATATTTTTGTCCAGCCTCTTCAAATATTTCTTCTGAATTACCATTAAAGTCTCCTTCATTAACTCCAGGAACCCAGAGAAGAATACAAGGAATTTTATCTTTTAATTCTGGTCTTGAAGTTGCAATTACGGTGGCTGCCCCACCCATACTTTGACCGAGAAGTGAAACTCTAAAATCTTGATCGAGGGTGATTGCCTGATTCTTCCGGTAATCCGTCCGAGAGAACAAATAGAAATTTTTCGGCAGCCTTTTGCCTGGAAAGTCTTTCCGAAGCTTGTTGGACAGCCCATCCATCATCATTATAGCTAGCCCCTCCACCATTAACTTCTTGAAGCATACCACCCATGTGTTCCCGAACACCTTGATTCATAGTCTGTCCAAAAGGTTGATATTCATACAACCTATCATTGAAACCTAAAATTTCCGTACTGATCGAAAGTCTATTTAATGCTTCCGCTAATACGACTGCTGCCTTAAAAGTTTCTTCAATTTTCTCTCCCCGCATAGATCCGGACAAGTCAACAAGAAGACTGATTGCATAATCTTTTTCTGAAGGTAATTCTCTTTTTTGCCACGCTTTACTTTCTACTGAAGATATTCCAAGTGCTTTTTCTTGCATTCTTTTCTTGATATCAATCCTTTTGCCAGTCTTATAACCACTTAACCATTTTTGAGTGCGACGTTTAACAAATATCTCTCGCAAATCTGCCTCTAATTCGTCAATTTGGGGAAGCACTTCTCTACGCATTTCTTCATAAGCGTTCTCATTACCTTTTAAAACTTGTTCTATAAGGTCACGAAACTTTCTTTGATCCTCAGTATCTTCTGGGGGCAGTTGTGGTTTTGCTTCACCCTTGTTTTTAATAGGACCTTCTGATTTTATATTTCTAGATTGCTCTTGTCGTTCTGCTTTTCTATTAGGATTATCTGAAAGTTTTCCTCCAAATTCCTCATTTATTTTCTTTTCAAAATCTTCCAAGGCTTTTTTTGCCTTTTCTGCAAGAGCTCGTTTGATATCTTCTGGAAGAGAATCAATATAATCTCTTATCTTCTGCTTTAATTCATCAGATAATGAGTCTAAATCAATAGCGCGGGGTTCTCCTCCAGGTTGTCCATTTTTAGAAGGACTATTTTGTGCATTTTGCATCGCTTCTGTTAACTCTTTTTTCTCTTCTTCAGTCAAATTGTTTTGAAGATCTTGTGGTAAACCTGATTGCTCTTTATCGCCCTCGCCTTGCATATCTTGTAAAAGCTCTTGCACCTTCTGATCCTCCAAATCGGTGTCCACAAGTTTCTTAAATTCAGGCCAGACTTCATCTCTATTTATTTCATAACTTACATTGGCATATCTTCTAATTAATTTTTCACCTCTATCAGCCTCCTGCCTTGAAGGATAACGAAGCCATGAGTCACGGGCACTATTAAGTGTTGTTTGAACAACTTCTCTAACATCTTCAGGTAAATCATTACTGATGACAGCCGATGTATCACCCCGTGTTTCTTTATGCCATTGCTTGATATATTCAAAGCCCGCCTGAATGAAGCGGGGTGTGTATCCTAACTTTTCGTGGGCTTTACCTTTAGCTTTCCCCTCAAAATCCAAATCTGATTGATAGGCTATGTCCATTTGTTTAGCAAATCTTGGATAAGCTTCAGCCACAAAATTATTTGTTCTAGGATCCTCTATGGCATTCATCATAAAAGAAAATCCTGGCTGTTTCCAAATATCTACTGGAATATCATCTGTGCGTGATATTCTTCTATGTCCTCCCTCGTGCGAAATAACAAAACGGAGATAATCCATTGGTTTTTCAAGTAAATCCTTTGGATCAATTCTAATTTTATTTTCTTTAAAATCCCAATGCCAGCCAGCTCCAGGTTCATTAAGTTCGACAGGAATTCGAAAGTCTTTACCTATAAAATAGGCAAGTGAAGAAAGCACTTGTTGTCTTTCTCTGATTATTGTTTGTTCCTGAGCGGAATAGTGGCCAATAATTTCCGATTGATGGTCTTTTCTTAGAGCTTGTAATGTGGTTGTTTCTTTTTCCATAATATCAATATGCTCCATATTCATTTACATTATATATAAAATCTACAATTCGGGTTAGTTGTTAGAAATTATTTCTCTTAATATAAATGGAGCAATTCGTAGTGTTGGCAATCCGTATTTATACGCGATATCGTAATACCAGTTTCTGTATTTATTAATCTGGCCTGGTATTTTTTCTTCAAATTTATGATCACTTCTTATATTATCCAAGGAATCGCCAGCAACACGCTCAATTGCAGGGTTAAGCAAGGCTTCACCATATTCATATTCTTCCGCAAAATCACTTTTATTAGACTTTTCTTGACTTAACGCTATCAATTCTTTTTCAATTCGGGTGTAAACATTAATTTTCTTTGCCATTTCAGGATCTAAAGCTCTGATTTTATTAAATTTCTTTACACAGGTCTTATGGAGAATAAAACACTTTAGTTGTTTTTCATCTAGGAGTAGAGCGTGTGACAGATTTTTTATTAAGATTTTCTTTTCCTGTGAATTCTTTATAAATGTGGCAATACGAAAACCAGCATAAGATTTTGTAAACAAGGAAAATCGAATAGTAGAAAAGTTATTTTTCATTTCCAACCGATTATAGGCTTGAACGGGTCAAATCCGAAACACTAGATAGAAAAGAGATTCTAACGCTAGCCTCAATATCCAGTGAAGATTTTATTTAAGATTTATCCCTATAATTCACAAAAAAGACCTATTTTGCGGCCTTTCTCCGAACAACGAGCGTGTGGTACGAGAGTTTGGTAATAAAAATAGCGTTTCTAGAGGTGTTTTTGGGCTATTCTAGGCATCACGGTCGTATGGGTGCACTGCTTGGCTGGGGAGCTAGGATTCGAACCTAGAATAAACAGCTTCAAAGGCTGCTGTCCTACCATTAGACGACTCCCCAATATTAAAACTAAAACTGGAAGGCTGATGG
>Ga0209318_1001462_pt1 | contig 14848 bp, 17 predicted proteins | sample RifGroE1_FD_183999 | JGI IMG/M metagenome (GOLD analysis project Ga0209318, IMG submission 183999) | Groundwater microbial communities from Rifle, Colorado, USA - Groundwater E1 (SPAdes) (version 2) | ecosystem: Environmental > Aquatic > Deep subsurface > Groundwater | place: Rifle, Colorado...
TCCGGGAAGTGTTCATTTGAGGAAGGTTCAGCCCCCTGTGATGAGCGCACATCATCCGGCTGCGCGTGTGTTCAACCCCGGATTCACTGCCCCATACTGAGACAGAACGGGCATTGCGGCCAATCGGCAGAGTGCAAGGGGTGTAACCGGCTCAAATAGGAGGCCTCATGGCTGGAAAGATCAAGTACCGGGAAGGCTACAAGTACGTTCTGCACGAGACCTACTCAGTCCAGACGTCCATCCGGCCGCCGGCCGACATCATCACCCCGTTCATCACCTTAACGGCGTCCGGTCTGCTCATACTGCGGGCTGGGTACGCCAGCGACGGGCCGAGCGGCCCAACGATAGACACCAAGAACTTCATACGTGGAGCATTTGGGCACGACGCCCTCTACCAGCTTATGCGTATGAGGCTGCTCGACTGCGGCTGGCGGCCGGCCGCCGACCGAGATCTCGATCGGTGGTGCAAGGAGGATGGGATGTGGGGGATACGCCGCTGGTGGGTCCTGCGCGGGGTGAGGCTCGGCGGGGAAGGAGCGGCAGCGTGGCAAGAGGACGAAGTACTGGAGGCGCCGTGATATGAACTGCACCCCCTGCCAAGTCATGATGCTTCAGACCGGAGAGCTGCTTCAGGCTCTGCGCGCCGAGACACTGACTCCCGAGACGGCGCTCCTGGCGCGGCGCCTGGCGGGGGCGCTGCATGTCGCAGGTTTTCACGTAGTGGATCAGCAGACCCACGAACTGTTCGGAGAGCCGCAAGGCCGAGCGAGGCACAAGGAGCTGAAGTGAACTTCTACTGCAAGAAGAGACGTGAGACGTTGGAAGAGGCCTGCGCCGATTGCGAAGATTGCCCAGGGTCCGGGGTGGATCTGAGGCTGAACAGTTTCCGCAAACCGGCCATGAAGCTTGAGGATGTGTTTGAAGTTCTTGGTGACATGGTGAAGTAATTGATGTAAGGTTCAGCGCGGCGGAGGAAAAATCGAATGGCTAGTGGGTCATTAAACTACACACCCTCAAAGACTGTACGAGAGTTCATGCTTTCAGAGGCTAAAGTCAGAGCCATCTGCGGCCCAGTTGGTTCCGGAAAAACTTCTGGAGCTATAATAGAACTTTTACGCCAAACAATACTGATGACGCCGCAAGCTGATGGAGTTAGAAGAAGTAGGCAACTAATAGTGCGCAACACTAAGCAGCAGTTGAAGGACACAACTCTAGCCAGTGTAATAGGTCTATTACCTGTCGAACTGTACAAATGGCGCGAATCGGAGATGATTATGCGCTTCGCCTTTACCAGTGGTGAAGGTCATAAGATAGAGTCGGATTGGTTGTTTCGCAGCTTGGATACTCCCGAAGATGTGCAAAGGGTTCTCTCGTTGGAAATTTCTAATGCCTGGGTTGAAGAAGCACGCGAAGTACCAGTCGAACTTCTTTCGCATATAGAAGGACGTACAGGCCGATACCCGTCGCAGGCGAACGGATTCAGATATAGATCAGGCATATTGTATACTACAAACCCGCCTGAAATAGACAGCGACCACTATAAACTACTCGAACACTTACCCCAAGAAGAGGACAACGAAAACTCAATCATAGTCGCAGACACTTTCAAGCAACCATCCGGTCTGTCACCCGAGGCGGAGAACATAGAAAATCTGCGGCCCGGCTACTACGAAGAACTAGCTAAAGGCAAGAAGCAAGATTTCATAGATGTATATGTGCATGGGAGGTATGCAAAATCGATGGCAGGCAAGCCGGTCTACGAGACATCTTTCCAGTACGATAGGCGCACTAAAAGAGGCCTGCACGTTCACCCCCACCTGCCGGTTATAGTAGGGCTGGACACGGCACGGCAGCCTGCTGCGGTGTTCATGCAGCTAGGGCTGGACGGCAAGCTCCGCAAGCTGAAAGAGGCGGTCGGCTTCGATATGGGGTTCAAAACGTTTCTGGCCCAAAAGCTTAATCCGATCATCGACACATACTTCAGGAGTAACCCGCTGGTTTTTGTGTCTGATCCGTCTTTTGTGAGGCAAAATGAGACCGACGATAATTCAATTTACAAGCTCCTGAAAAAGACTTTCGTCACAGCCAAGCCTGGGTCCGGAAACGCTGTGAAGGCGTCCACAACGAACGACCCTGTAGCTCGGATCAATGCGCTAGATGAGCCGTTCCGCAACATGTGGCCCGACGGCGAACCCGGGGTTGAGTACGACTTGGACTGCCGATTCTTGGTGGAGGGGCTTCGGAGCAAGTACCGGTATATCCGGATCAAAGGCCCGGACGGTAAATTCAAGGACGCCCCAGAAAAAAATAAGTGGAGCCACGTCTGCGAAGCGGACCAATACGGAACCATGTTTGTTCTAGGGAAGCGGTACAACCCCTCGGACTACCGGCGCGAGGAGCGCTCGAACCGGGCGCGGCCCGTGCAGCGCACTGGCGACAGCTATGTGGGGTACTAAATGCTGATAAAGTTCAGTGCAGGCAGGATCGACTTGGAGATGACTTTCGGGGTGTTCCTGATCTTACTCGGGTTCGCAGGGATGGCAGCATCAATTATCTGGAGGTTCTTCGCATGATCGTCCTGAACAACGAAAAACTGGAACAGCTCGGGCAGAAGCTCCGGGCCAGGTTCTCCACCTACGAGTCCGAGCGGCGCCAGCTGGAGATCCAGTGGCTGAAGAACCTGCGCCAGTACAAGGCGGTCTACGACCCGGAGACGGCGAAGCAGCTGGAGGGGCGTTCCAAGGTCTACCCCAAGGACACCCACACCAAGATCGTGGGCTGGGTGGCGAAGCTCATGGAGATGATGTTCCCGGCGCAGGAGAAGAACTGGACGCTCCAACCCACCCCCTTCCCCAACGTCGCCCTGGCCGATCTGGACAACATCATCAAGACCCTGACCGAGCAGCAGGCCGCGGCCGCCGCCGAGCAGGGTGTGCAGCCCGAGCCGCTCACCTCTGAAGCCATCGAGGAGGCGGTCAAGGAGTTCGCCAAACAGCGCGCTGCGCGCATGGAGCTTGAGATGGAGGACCAGTTGGCCGACTCCAAGCTGGACTACCCCGAGCTCTGCAAGAAGGTGGCGCGTCGGGGCGGTATCTACGGGTTCGGCGTGGCCGAGGGGCCGCTGGTCTACACCACCAGCTCCCGGGAGTGGCAGCGCGACCCGTTGACCGGCGCGTACGCCGCAGTCTCCGAAGAGGTGAACCGCCCCTACTACGAGTCGCTCCAGGCGTGGGACGTTTACCCCGACCTCTCGGCCAAGAGCTGGGACGCGCAGGAGGGGCTTTTCGTCCGCAAGGTGATGCCCAAGCACTCCCTTTCCAAGCTGATCGGCGACAAGAACTTCATCGGCGCTGAGATCACCAAGTACCTCGCCACCTCGCAGGGTGGGAACTACAAGCCCCGCAGCTACGAGACCGAGCTGAACGAGATCAAGCACATCAGCGAGAGCCAGCCCAACATGAGCCGGCAGTACGAAATCATCCGCTACTACGGCTTCATCGCGGCGCGCGGCCTGGCGGAGATCGGGGTCTCGATCCCTGAGACCGCCATGGAGAAAGACATCCTGGCCGATGTCTGGCTCCTGGACAACGCCGTCATCAAGGCCGACACTGCCCCCTTCGGCGAGAAGGTTTCGGACATGTTCCACTCCTACATCCCCGAGGAGGACGAGGATGGCCCGCTCACCGGCACCGCACGGGTCGAGGTACTGCGCGACAGCCAGTTGAAACTGTGCGCCATCGACCGCGCCACCATGGACAACATGGCAGCTACCGCCCAATCCATCGTCGAGGTCAACGAGGACCTGCTGCTCCCCGAGAGCCAGGGCCAGCGGATCTCCGGAGGCATGACCATACGGCGCGGCGGCGAGGGGGCCGAGGCCAACTACCCGGCGGTCCGGACCTACGACATCCCCTCCCACATCCCCGAGCTTCTGAACCTGCGCAAAGCGGTGCTGGAGGTTTTCGACGTGGAGTCGAACCTTCCGTCCTGGCGCATGGGGAACGCGCAGCCCCTGGGCGAGGCCTTCCGCACATCCAACAACATGAGCATGATGGCCTCCGGCGGCGACATGGTGACCAAGGACGACGTGCGCGCCTTCGACCGCTTCGTGAAAAGCTTGATCGGGTCGCTGGTGTCGTGGAACATGGAGTTCAACCCCAAGGAGGACATCAAGGGGGATTTCAGCGTGATGCCCAAGGGCATCCTGTCGCTGGTAGCCAAGGAGGTCCGAGGCGCCGCGCTGGCACAACTGAAGACCACCCTCACCCCGCGCCAGATGGTGCTCATCAACGAGGACGAGTTCCTGATCGAGGAGTTCCTCTCCCGCGACCTGCCGCGCCGGCTGGTGAAATCCGGCAAGGACGCGCAGATGGCGCTGGACGCCTATGACCAGCAGCAGGCCGCAGCCGCTCAAGTCCAGCAGGATCAAGAGACCGCCAAGACCGAGAAGCTCAGAGGGGATGCGGCGAAGGCCGTCGCCTCGGCCGAGGAGACCGCGGCACTGGTCGAGTCCAAGGTCCAGGAGCTTTTTTCCAAGTATGTAGCCAACATGGCGAAAGCCAAAGGAGCCAAAGATGGAACCGCTTTACAGGCGTCAAAGCTTCTTCTCGACGCAACAAAACCTGAGGGGCCGAAAGCTGGAGCTGGAAAAGCTTCTGCGCGAAAGGCTGCAAGCAAGTGATGTCTCCGACACCCTGTTCGAGTACTTGGCGGTACGGCGCGAGCAGGTCCGGGACAAGCTGGGGAAGGAGGGGGGAGAGCGCGAGAAGGGCGAGGCGGTGACCTTGGGCGAATTACTTGAACTTTTTAAGCCCCAAGGTGCAGATTCCGCTTGACTTACTCACTGAGTAGGCAGTACACTCACCCGCAATAACTTTACAAGGTTACAATTACTCAATATCGGGAGGGTCAGGCGATGGCAGGGGGAGCTTCGGTAGAGACATCGGTTTCGGAATTGCTCGAAGAGGATGCGTTCGCGGCAGCGTTCGACGAGGCGGTGAAGCCTGAGCCGGAAGCGAAGGCAGAGCCCGAGGTCAAGACCGAGCCTGAGGCGAAAGTCGACGAGCCGGCGGCCAAGGTCGAGCCCGAAGTCAAAGTAGATCCCCCCGCGAAAGCCGAGACCCCGGCGCCGGCCGCATCTGCCACCGAGATCGGAGAGGCGGTAGCCAAGGCCTTGAAGGCCGCCGAGCCCACCAAGGTCGAGCCCACCAAGGTCGAGCCCACGGCAGCCGCCGAGGAAGACACCCCGGAAGTGAAGGCGGCGCTGGAGGACCTGGAGAAGAACTGGGGAACCCACGCGGTCGCAGTCAACGCGCTCCTTGAAAAGCAGGCCAAGAAACTGAAGGCCGAGTTCGCCGAGATCCTGAAGCCCATCCAGGCTCAGATCGCCCCGGTGGTGGCCGCCACCGCCGAGACGGCCCAGGCGCAGTTCAACGCGGCACTTCTGGCTGAGCACGCCGACGCCTTCACCATCATCCCCGACGTGGAGAAGTGGATCGAGTCGCAGCCCGCCTACCTCCAGTCCGCCTACAACAAGGTGCTGGACGAGGGGAGCGCGGCAGACGTGGCCAAGTTCCTCACTGACTACAAGGCGGCGACCGGCAAGCAGGCACCCGCAGACGACTCCGCAGCCAAGGCAGCGGCCGAGAAGGCGGAGGCCGAGCGCCTCGCCAAGCTGGACAAGATGAAGCAGCCGGCCACCACCCGGACCTCGGTCACCGCCGAACCGGACCCGCAGGATTTCGACGCCGCCTTCGAGGCTGGCGCCAAGCTCGCAGCCCAACTGGCTGCATAAGATTTCAAACCCCCGCTCCGCCGGGGCATTTCAGTAACACCTTTGCGGGAGAACACCCGCCAGGAGGTAGCACATGGGCCTTAACGTTTATGGCGACATTTCGCCGGCGGTCGCGGGGTATGTAAATCCCCAGTTCCTGATGAGAGCGCTCCCGTTTCTGGTACTGGAAAAGTACCTCGACATGAAACCGCTCCCGTCCAACTCCACCAAGACGGCCATCTTCAGGCGCTACGAGGCGCTGGCCAAGGCGCTCACCCCGCTGGTCGAGGGCGTCACCCCGCAGGGCAAGACCATGCAGAAGACCGACATCCAGGTCACCCTGCAGCAGTACGGCGACTTCGTCCAGCTCACCGACCAGATCGCCGACCTGCACACCGACCCGGTCCTGTCCGAGTACGTCACCATCACCGCCGAGCAGTGTGCCCAGACCCTGGAGACCCTGCGCTACAACGTCCTGAAGGCCGGGACCAACGTCTTCTATGCCAACGGCACCGCGAGGACCGACGTCAACACCGCGCCGACCCTGGCGATGCAGCGCAAGGTGACCCGCGCCTTCAAGCGTCAGAACGTGGGCTACATCACCTCCCAGACCGCCTCGACCCCCAACTACGGCACCGTCGCAGTGCGCGCCGGCTACGTCGCGCTGATCCACCCCGACCTGGAAAACGACGTCAGGGCCATGACCGGCTTCAAGGACGCCGTGGACTACGGCGCGAAGGTCCCGGTTGACACCTTCGAGATCGGCGCCGTCGAGGATGTGCGCTACATCCGCTCCACCATCTTCGAGTCCTTCCCGGACGGCGGAGGCAACAAGGGCGCCATGGTCTCGACCACCGGCGTCAAGGCCGACGTCTACCCGATCCTCTACCTGGGCGCCCACTGCGCCGCCTCGGTCCCGCTGAAAGGCAAGGGCGCGGTCACCGCCCCCATCGTGCGCAACCCGGGCACCATCTCCGACTCCGACAAGCTGGGGCAGCGCGGCCACGTAGGGTGGAAAGCCTACTTCGGCGCCATCATCCTGAACCAGCTCTTCATGGCTCGTCTGGAGTGCTCGGCCACCGAGCTGTAATCTGACGGGGGCGTGAACCGCCCCCTTCTCTAAAATTCTCACTCAAAGGGGGCTACCCATGCTCATCTCGCTAAACAGCATCGTTACCGCAGTCCAGCGCTTCCTGATCGGGACCCGCGCTTTCACCTCGGGGACTCTGGCCATCGGCACCACCAAGTCGAAGATCCAGACCACCACGATCATCAACTACTGCATCGACGGCATCATGTACGTCAAGGCGGCGACCGACGACCTGTTCGTCTTCACCGACGTGACGGTGCAGCCGATCTCGACCACCCGACACTACCTGCTCTGCCTGGACGCCGCGGGGACCGCATCCATCGTGACCGGCACCGCGACCACCCTACCCGACGCTCCGGCCGGCACCTGCCCGGTGGGGTATGTGAAAGTGGTCACCTCCGGCGCCGGCACCTTCATCCCGGCTACCACGCTTCTGGACGCGGCCCAGGTCACCGAGACCTATGTCAACCTGTCCTGCGCCCCGGCGGGCGCGCTCGCTTAACCGTCCGACTTCCTCCCGGACGTTGCCCCACCCTCCCAAGGGGTGGGGCTTTTTTCGTAGGAGGGTTCGAGATGCTGAGGTGCAGCGGGATTTACCAAATACGTAACACCACAAATGATAAGTGCTACGTAGGGAGCGCGGTCGATCTGCACGCACGCTGGCTCAAGCATCGGAGGGAACTTCGGAAAAACATACACCATTCCGCCAAGCTCCAGCGAGCGTGGGACAAGTACGGCGAGGACAAATTTAGCTTCGAGGTACTCGTTACGTGCACGAAAAGTACTTTGATATTCTACGAGCAGCAGTTCATAGACCAGATGCCATCACAGTACAATATGGCACCTATAGCAGGTAATTGCACAGGGCGTAAACACTCAGCAGCGACACGCGCCAAGATGAGTGCGGCGAACATAGGGAACACGAGAGCATTGGGGTTGAAGCGCCCACCCGAGTTCAGAGAGCAGGCGCGGATACGGAATACCGGGAAAATCGTAAGCGCGGAAACATGTGCCAGAATCAGTGCAGGGCGGAAGAACCCGTCCGCAGAGACTTTGGCCAAGTTCAGAGCTTCTCGGAAAGGCAAACCCGTAGTACCAGAGCAGGCAGAAAAACTCCGTACACAGAATATCGGACGCAAGCATACCCCTGAGGCGATAGCCAACATGCGCGAAGGCCGCAGACTGGCAAAGGAGCGGAGGCAAGCATGTATATGACAAATATGATGTCCATAGGACGGTGCGAGAACGGGTTCACCGTCGAATGCCGCTGCAAGATCAAGCCCGAGAAGAAGGCGGACCACAAGACCATCTGCTGCGACTACCCCGGCTCCAGCGAGAAGCAGTACATCGCCAAGGACTCCAAGGAAGTTGGTGAACTGATCGCGCGACTCATGCCGATGCTGGAAGAGGAGTACGACTCCGAGAAGGATTTCGACAAAGCGTTCGAGGCCGCGACCTCAGAGATGACGGAGGCAAAACATGGCTAGAAAGAAAGCAGTCGCCGCACCGGTCGTTGAACCGGTCGTTGAACCGGTCGTTGAACCGGAAGAGGTACTCACCGTCGACCTTTTCGACGCCACCCCGGTCCAGATCAACGGCGTCCTGGTCACGCTCCCGAAAGGGAAGCAGGAAGTCTCGAAGCACATTTACAACGTCCTGAAGGACGCCAACCTCATCAAGTAAAAGGAGACCGTGATGGAAGGCCTGGATCTGAATCTCGACCTGAACCTGGGAGCCGAACCGAAACCGCAACTTTACAAGGGCAAGATCGAGTACGCCCCGCCTTACTTCACCATCAACGTCCAGCATGTCGAGCACATGCCGGAGTACGAGGTGGTGGGGGTGAACGGCGAGGTGATCCAGATCACCCGGGGCATCGACGTTCCCAACATCCCCGAGGCATTCATCAAGGTGCTGAAGAACTCCATCACCTCCAAGATGTTCACCAAGAAGAACCCCGACGGCTCTGAGGAGCACGAGTGGCGCCCTGTGGCTGCCATCCCCTACAGCATCGTCGAGGGGCCGTACTATGAGAGGAAGCCGGTATGAGCAACCTAAATTCGTTTGGAGAGCCACTGACTGCGAAAGCCGTCCTGCGTGGTAAACTGGCAACGGCGTGCGGGTCGCTTAAAGGGGAGCGAGCCCAACTCGCACAACGTCAAGCCGAAGTGGTGGAGTGCGCCGTGCGGTGCAAAACTCTCGAAGATTTCGTTCGGGACATAGAAGCCGCGCTTGCGAAGCTGGAGGAGTAAATGACTAGAGCCGAGGTTCTTGCAGAGCTGAGAGAGGTGCTAAACGACAAGGTCTCGCCCTACGGGTGGTCCGACAAGCGTCTGCTCCATTTCCTGTCCCTGGGGCAGGACCAGTTCTGCAAGGACACCGGCTTCTTCCGCGACGCCTCGACCTACAAGCTGACCACCGTGGCGGGCACCGCCTCCTACGCGCTCTCAACCCGCGTCATCGAGGTGCTGCGAGCATCCATCGCCGGGGCGCAGTTGGAAAAGTTCTCCGGACTGGCGCCGACGACCGGCGAGGGGCAGCCCTATGCCTGGCAGACCGACCTGGAGCACGGCATGGTCACGCTCTACCCGACCCCCGACGCCGTCTACACCGTCGACCTCTACACCTGGCGCAAGAGCCGGATCGCCTTCAGCGCCTCGGGAGACTTCGACCTCCCCGACGACCTGCACCTGGCGCCGGTCGAGTGGGCCGCCTTCCTCGCCTTCGGCGACCACGACCGCGAGCTGCAGGACCCTGTCAAGGCGGCCGACCACAAGGCGCGCTACGACAAGATCTACGTGCCGGCCGGCAAGCAGGCTTTCCGCAGGCTCTGCCGAGGCCACGCCTCTTTTGCACCGAACCCCCTCTACCTGGTTTAAGGAGTACCCATGGCGACGACCACGGTTTTCACCTTCGGCGGCATGGACGACAAGCACGATCCGGCCAGCGTCGGTACGCCCGACAGCTCGCTCCGGGTCCAGGACCGCGCCTACACCGGCTGCACCGAGATCGTGAACGGTGACGTGGATGACGACGACAACATCTCGCGCCGGTCGGGCTACTCGCTCCTGGCGGCCGGGAACGTCACCTCGGCATGGGGCGACGGCGTCGACAACCTCTGCGTGGTAGGCGGGGCGCTGTACCGCTACTCGCAGGGGGCGCTCAACCTGATAGGGAACTCGCCGAATCTGACTGATAGGGTGGACTTCGCTCGCGTGAACGACATCGTCGCGTTCAGCGACCCCTACACCATCGGCTACCTGAAAGACTCGGTCCCCTACGTCGTCAACGTCCCGGCGCAGGATGTGGATCTCCTTGACCTTGAGACTTGGGTCAAGCTCACCTACCCCGCCGGCGCGGACGCGCCTGAGAGTAACCTGGAGATCGACGCCTTCTCCATCGCTACGAGCCCGGGGCGCTGCCTGGAGTTCTTCAATGGCGCGCTCTACATGGCGCGCGAGATCGCCAACCCGACTGGCACGGCGTGGTTCGTGTTCTGCACCAAGACATTCAACATGGCTCGCGAGGACGTGCGCTTCAACGTTGTCGCCGGGTTCAAGGACGAGGTCACCATGATCCGCGGGGCGGACGACGGCATCTACGTCGGCACCACCGGTGGGGTCTATTTCCTCTCCGGCGACGGCATCAAGGGGAGTGCTCCCGGCGTGCGCGGTTTCGTCCAGCGAAAAATCCTGCCGTTCGGCGTGGTGCGCGGCTCCGACGTAGCGGTGCCCAAAACCGAGCAGAAAGGGAAGGACGCAGTCGCCTGGCTCTCGGAGAACGGGGTGTATCTGGGTTTCCCAGGCGGGCAGTATCTCGACCTCACGGCGGATCGGGTAAACATCCTGGCTGATCTGAGCCTCACCGCTGCGGCGCTGGTGCGCCAGGTGGGTGCCTCCTGGCAGTATCTGGTCTGTCACAACGGCCAGACCATCGCGGTGAACCTGAAGACCGGAGCGCACAGCAGATACACCAACTACCAGTTCGTTGCCTTCTTCGACCAGTACGGCGCCAACAGTTCGGGGGTCTCGGTCCTCGCCGGAGGGCTCGACGGCACCGCCGTGATCGACGCCTCATTCACCACACCCGTAGCCGACTTCGGCCTGCCGCAGTTGAAGACCTGCTCGGACGCCTACCTGCACGCCCGCACCGACGGCGACCTGACCCTCGACCTTTACGTGGACGAGACCGAGGTGGCCACCGACCTATCGTTCCGAGCCCCCTACCATCCGGACGCAGGGCTCAGGCGCCTGAGGGTCAAGCTTCCCCGGGGCGCCCGGGGCACCAACTGGCAGTTCAAAATCCGCAACGTGGACGGTTGCAGGTTCACCGCCCTGTCGCTCAAGGTGACCCCGGCGGCGTCGGCCAGGTCTATCTAGGAGACACTCTATGGTTACCCGCACGCTCCACAACATCGGCGACCCGGTCAAGGCACCGGACGGCGCGATCAAGGCAGATAGCGACATCACCTTCCAGCTGGTGGATGCGGCGAACCGCCAGCCGGTCACACTTTTCGACGCGGCTGATGAGGGCGGTGAGCTGATCGTAGGCGACATCATCACGGTGACCACCGACGAGGCGGGGCACTTCACCGTCGAGCTCTGGCCCAATAACCGGGGCGAGATCGCCACGCTCTATAAGGTGAGGCTCCCGGGCGGCGTCGCCGGCGGTCCCGCCAAGCCTTTCTTCATCAGGGTTACCGAGGGGGAGGGGGACCTTACGCTCCTGGCTGCCAAGGCCGCCATGGAGGCGCTGCAGCCTCAGACCCTGTCGCTTTTCGACGCGCTCCTGGCGAGCATCCTGGAGGTCGTAGGGACAGCCACCGCGGTGGTCACCGAGACGGTGAACGGGCTTATGTCGTATGTGGACAAAGTGCGGCTGAACCTGCTCTGGGGTGAGCGGATCTATGCTGGAGCGTACCTGACACTGCAGGCAGCCGACGACGTCGCTGTATCCACCGGGAAGACTCTACGCATCTCCCAAGTCTGGGGGACCGTACCCGCAACGCTGAATGCGCCTCTGGTCCAGATTGTCCCGGGCGGCAAGCTGGACGGCGCGGGGAGTACGGCGATTGCCGGGGCCTTTGAGGGGTCGGCAGGCTGTATCGGGGTTGGCCAGACCGTCACAGGGCTGCGGTACGCTGAGCCCGAGTTCTGGAGCGTTGACGGGACTTCCGACCAAGTGGAGATCAACAAGGCGATACAATCGCTGGCTGCAGGTGGGGTGGTGCAGGGCACGGGCAGGCTCTACATCATAGATGGGAAAGTCGATGCGAACAAGGACGATATCACCCTCAGGCGCCTAAGGGTAAAGTTCAAAGACTATGCGGTCGCGGGTAACGACAAATCGTTCTCAGGGATCGTGGGTTCGGCGGATCGAATCCTGATCGAAGACTGTTACGTGGATGGCAACCGGTACAACCAGAGCTGGGGCTATGAAACCGCAGGCTGGGGTGGGGTATTCGACTGGTCCAAGAATGCCAACTACGGCATCAGTGTCTCGGGGGATAACTGCATCGTGAGGCGGAACTACGTCACCCGTGTGACTGCCAACAGCATGGGTGTGCCGACGCTCGGGTCTAACAACACCTTCGAGGATAACACAGGGACCGATGCAGGCAAGAAGGGCTTCTATGGTGGCAAGGTGTCAGGGATCACCATCAAGAATAACTGGTTCTACGAGAACAAGCACGACGCAGGCATAGGACTTAGGGCAGCGTCGAACGTAGTGATGGAAGGAAACCGCTGCTACAAAAACTATTACGGCATCTACGTCGGCGAAACCTATTTAGACTTTGGCGGCTACAAGACAACAATCGCCAATAACTTCTGCTACGACAACGGCGTGAACAACGTCTTTATTGCCCAATACTGGGACGCCCCGGCAGGTTTTTACGAGGGCACCAACCCTACCCCGTCGCAGGCCGAGTGGGATGCCACCGGTCTCGACGACAACGCGGTGAAGCAGGATACCATCGTCACCGGAAACCACCTCTGGCATACCCAGGCATCAGCAACCCGTGCCAATCTGACCGAATATGCTGAAGGCGCGCTGGTCAAGTGGTCCACCGGGACCACGGTCTGGGAGTGCACCACGGCAGGCATCACGGCCGCATCGGCACCCAGCATCGCCACCGGGGGGGTGGCTGGGTTGGCCAAGGTTATCGGCCAGTCGGTAGCGGACGGCTCCGTCGTCTGGATCATGCGGGGCCAGTCCAACATAAAGTACAACCTGGAGATTTACAACGCCAAGACCACCACCATCGCTGACAACGTGCTGGAGTGGGGCGGCATCCTGATGTACAACGCTATGAACACCAATATCCACGACAACAAGTTCCTGGCCCGGTACGTCGACACCTGCGGCTACCAGATCCGCATGAGCGGCTACGCGGTGGAGGGGTCACACCCGAACCATCTTCTCGTGGACGGGACCAGCATCAAGAACAACAGGTTCGAGTTGGCGAACGTCACCAATGCCATCTACATGGACCTCACGACCGACACCGAGATATCCGGCAACAAGTTCAAAGTGCTGTCGGGAGGAACTTACGAGGTCAGGATCAACGACGCCAACAGCGTAGCCAACACCATCATCAACCAGCCGGCCGGGCGCATTCGCCTGAACGCGCAGACATTCACCGCAGGTTACAATAACGCCATGACTGTCAACACCTCCACCACTGCGGCGAGATCTACGGCTCCGCGACTGGGGCAGCTTCATTTTGACACCACCTTGAACAAGGCGATCACCTGGAACGGCACAGTCTGGAAGGACGGCGCCGGAACCACGGTTTAAGGAGACAGCATGGCGAACTTGAGGACAACGGACGCAGGCGGGCAGGACATCCTGGAGCTCTACTTCAACAGGACAGGATTCTCCATCGAGCTCTTCACCGACTCAGGAGCGCTGGAGGATGGCCAGGCGACCCGAGAGCTGGCTGAGGGTGGGGGCTATGTCGAGAAGGATCTCAGCGCCGTCGCCTATGCCGTAGGCCTGGATGCCGGGGTCCCGATCATCGAGTGGGAGGACGTGGTCTGGACCTTCACCGGACCACTGACCAACGCCGTGAATACGACCATCAAAGGCTACACGGTGCTCAGGAACGCCACCATCATCTTCGAGCAGCTGCTCCCGGGCTCCGGCTACACCCCGGCGAACAACGGGGACAAGCTCACCATCTCGGTCAAGTACAAGCTGGGCAACGTCCCCGGCGGGGGAGAGCCTGCCTAATGCTGCTGCGTCCCCTGACCGACTCAGTCGAGTTGGGGGCAGCTATCGCTTACGCCAAGGCCAGATACGAGGCCGTAGCCGGGGCGGTGCGCCCCAACGTTTTCGCCTCCCTCTATGCAGGCGCGACCGACAAGCTACTGGTGCGCATCGCCCTGGCGCTCACACCTGAGTTCGACGTGGTTCAGATTCTGGATGTCACCCCGGAGCCGCAGGACTACATCTTCATCACCAACCACTGGGACAAGGTGACCGGCACCTTCGGCCCCGTCTATTTCGACGACCCAGAAGACACGACCCCGCACACCCCCTCGAACCTGGTCGTAGGCGACACCGGCACAGTCATCCTGGTCGGCGGGGCGTCCGGGAAGCCAGTCATCATGGCCTCGGCCAACCCTGGAGTGTGCAGCATCACCCCGTTCCTGGTGACCTACGAAGACCTGGTAGCGCAAGCGCCGACCTGGGCAGACCCAAGCGTGCTAGACCTGATCGACCCCGCCATGTGGATCGGCGGCTTCACCGTCACGCTGAACGGCTACGGGCTGACCAGCTTCAGCATAACCCAGGCCGGCAACGGTCGGTTTCTCCCGGCACCCGACATCTACAGCGGCCCGTGGCTGTTCGCACAAGGCCAGGAAGGCGACCCGAACGGGGAGTTCACCGCGACAGGCGGCGCCTGCACCGGCGGCAATGCGGTGTTCAAGTTCAACGATGACCTCTATGCCGATGCCTCGGGAGGTGCCTGCACCGGCGGG
>Ga0209318_1001464_pt1 | contig 14773 bp, 18 predicted proteins | sample RifGroE1_FD_183999 | JGI IMG/M metagenome (GOLD analysis project Ga0209318, IMG submission 183999) | Groundwater microbial communities from Rifle, Colorado, USA - Groundwater E1 (SPAdes) (version 2) | ecosystem: Environmental > Aquatic > Deep subsurface > Groundwater | place: Rifle, Colorado...
AGGTGGATTAATCGAAGGTATTTATATATACAATTGTTCAGAAATTAATATAAACAATTTAACAACACATAATAATGGTTTATATCAACAAGACGCATCAGGATTACATATTGATAATTGTGATATGTCAGTAGTTAATAATATATATAGTTATAGTAATGGTTTTCATGGAGTTATTTTATCATCTTGTACTCATGGTAGTTTTAATAATATCAGATGTATTAATAATGGGTATGATGGTTTTCGTATTCAATATAATTCTGATTATAATTTTTTTAATAACATAGTATCTTCTGGTAATTTTAGAGGAATGTATTTCACAACCGAATCAACTAAAAATTCTGTTGATAATGCTAATATAAAAGATAATTTAGCATTAGGAATTGCTTTTAATATATCAGCAAATAATATATTTAATAAATGTATATTAAAAGAAAATGCACAAGGTATTGTTACTGTTGATTCGGGAGATAATAATTATTTTAATATGTTAATGTATGATGGGAACACTATTAATAAAGTATTAGCAATTGGAAGTGAATTATTGCCTTTTACAAATAGTGTTAATTTTTAGTTTTGAAAGGAGAGATTAATATTGCCAATACAAATGGTAGAAAATATTCCAACAATAGCATACAACAATGATTTGGACGTATTAAAAATAAAAGCATCAGAATTAGAAACTAAAATTGACGAATTAAAATCATTAATAACAAGCATAAAAGATACTGATGGTATAAAGAAAATTACTGATAATGTTAATACTCAATCAATTGGTAGTACAAGTTGTAAAGGAGCGTTAGCGGTAGTTACAACAACAGGGACAAGAATTCAATTACCAGATTTCCCTTGTAGAGAAGTAACTATAATTGCTAAAGGTTCAAATCAGGGATATATTTATGCAAGTCCAGATAATCTTGTTTCATCGACTAATTATGGAGTTGAATTATTAGCAAGATATAGTTTTACTTTTCAAGTGGCAAATACTAATCAAATATGGATTGATTCCTCTGTAAGTGGGGAGGGGATTAGTTATGTCGCGGTTTAATGCTACTGGAATTTTAAATTCATTAAATGGATATAAATTTGGTGAGAAAAGTTATATTAAAGAAGTTGATGGTGATTTATGGATTACGGGGAATTGTTATTATGATACTTCTATAAATAAATGGATGCGTGTAAATGAAGAAAAAATTGCTTTTGGATTACAAATACAAGGAAATGGAAATATAGCGTTTGAAACTGTTCAAGGTTTTAATATATGGAAAGCACAACCAGGAGCAAACCCTATTGGAGAAGTATCAATGGTAGGTGGTTGGGAAATTGCTTTAATATTTACAGGACATAGTAATGCTGTTGTTGGTGGAATGAATTTTGAAATAGATGGTTCAGGTGCATCTCCAGAATTTGGTAGAATAAATCAACTTGCGGATGGCACATATTTTAGTCGCAATGTTTATTATGATGGTGAAAATTGGATTAGAGATAAAGTTACTCATAAATGTTCTGCTGTTCGTATTACTGCTAATGGAGATTTCGATTTATTTACTGCACCAATTGGTTCTGAAATAGATATACCTTATGGAGAACCACAACCTCCAGTAGTTTGGAACAATCCAATTCCTTTATGGCATGATGAAACTACAAACTTGCGTAGTGCAGTTAGAGTTAATCAAATTACTCCACAATCATTTCTAGCTGATTCATGGAATGAGATTATAATGGATAATAAAGATTATGACAATTTAAATGAATTTGATGTTATAACATCAAAATTTACCGCATTAAAAACAGGTATTTATTTGATAACTACTTCTGTAACATTTTCTGGTATACCAGCGGATGGAAGAGTAATTTTAACACTATCAGTTAATGGTTCTGAACATACTCGTATTACAGATAGTCAGATAAGTATGACAGGATCGCAATTTTTACTAAATGGAACTGCAACATTAAAATTAAATGAAGGAGATTATTTTTATTTATATGAATATTCATCTCAAGCAGTAGATACTGTTGCAGGTACATCAATAACACATATGGAAATTATAAAAATTGCTTAATTGATATATAATTGAAAGAGGTGAGCATTATTCCAATAACATACATAGATAATATTCCAACTATAGGTTATAACAATGATTTAGATAAATTAAAAGTTATAGATTCAGATTTAAATACTTTACTAACTAGTATAAAAGATACAAATGGTATAAAAAAAATTACAGACAATGTTAATATAAATGTAAAATCCTTAAATCAACAATTACTTTCAGAAACTACAATAACTTGGGATGGAATCAAATTAACAGACAATATTGAAGTTCCATTAACTAATAATTCCATATTAATTACTATTAACAACAATCAAGCACAATCATTAGTAGTAACATTTGAAAATGAAATAATTACAGATACTTGGAGTAAATGGTATGACGGTACAGGTACAGAAGTTAAATTTACTTGTCCTGCTAATTCACATATAACATTCGGCCCATTTCAATGTTTTCCTAAGTATTTAGGAGGGAAAATCGTATTAACAGCAAGTAGTATTCCAATAAATTTATCAGAAACATCTATTCAAATACAAGAAGTTTAAAGGAAAAGGAGAAATAAATGGATAATTGTGCTAATTGCAATAAGAGTATTAATGATACTAAGAAAACTATTGTTGGTGGGGAAATAGAGGAAAACAAATGGGTTTGTAGTGATGAATGTTATGAGCAATATCAACCTATAGAAGTTATAGAAGAAGGAAGTGAAGTATAGTGGCTGATATACATTATTTTGTTAGTGTAACGAATGGAAATGATGCAAATGATGGTCTTACCGTAGCAACTGCTTGGAAAACATTAACTAAAGCAGCGATAACTGTACCGTCACCAGTTGACGGTTTTAATAATTATATCCACTTTGCACCAGGAGTATATAGAGAAAAATTTATTCCAGCGAACAGCGGAGCCTCGGCAACATCTAAGATTGTATTTAAAGGTGATCCTCGTTGTGTGTATTTTGTTAATGAAGTACAAGGTAAATGTAGAATCACTGGAACAGATGCACAGGAAATGCCTACTACGGGTGCTGTACTAGATTGGACTGGCAGGACGAATGTTGAGTTATGTAATTGTCAGGTTGATGGTAGTCAAACAGCTGGGTCTACCTCTGTTTTTGCTATTACTAACATTCCAATCTGTAGAAATGTACAAGTATTATCGGTTGGAGGTTTTAGCAATTGCGTTTGTTATAATTGTAAAACATTATGTTCTTATAAAGGGTTTGTAAATTGTATGTCGTATAATTGTATAGTTGTTGGTGGCAGTTATGGTTTTGATAGCAACACCTTATATAATTGTATAGTTATTGGTGGTTCAGTTGGTTTCAATACTGTCACCGCTGCATATAATTGTGTCGCTATTGGCTGTGGTTCTGGTTATAACAATTCTACTGCATATAATTGTGTCGCTATTGGCTGTGGTTCTGGTTCTTCTGGTTCCGCTATGTACAATTACAACATCGTTAATTGTGATACCTCTGTTGGTAGTAGTAGTGTTTTAGCAGGATGTAAATCGGTATATGCAAGAACAGCTTTACCAGCAAATGTAATAGCCATGAAACACATAGATGTGGATATATTACCTTCGGTTATAGCAAATTTGTTAAATATTAATCCTAACGGTTTAAATAAAGGAAATATACCATTAATAGTTTCTTCTCTTTCTATAGCATATGCAATTAATTTAATTGTAGAAAGAGATTTAGTATTCACTCCGTCGCAGACAGGTATCTGTTTAGGGGCTAGTATTCTAATTGCATCAAAGACAGTAAGTGGCAATATAACAGTAGCATTGCAAAAATATATAGGAAGCGTATGGACAACGCAAAAATCAAAAACGCTTCCTGTCGCTTTAATAGATACTACGGAATATACCTTTTTTGAATGGGATACAACGTCAGATATTGGTGACAATAATTTAACAACCGATGCGAATACCTGGAGAATAGCAATAATCTCTGATTTGGAAGCTAGTGCAACAACTCTATATGGTGCAAATGCAACTACTCCTGGTTGTATGGCAAATATAATTCCTTCATGGGGTAATTATGATGCTCTTGGACAACCTGTTAAAACTTCTATGATAATTGGAGCTTATGATATTGCAATGGTAACTTTAGACCAAACTCTTTATCATACAGATGCACCTTCGGTTAAAATTAATGGTTCTGGTGTTAAAACACTTAAATTACCTGTTAAGAAAAATGTGCCAGTAACGGTTAGTTATTGGGTAAGACATGACGGGGCAATTGCTGAGATGGAACCGATTTTAGTTTTAAGTGGTAATGATATATCCGAAGTTACTGATACTCATAGCGTAGGTGCAAACACCTGGGAGCAACTTTCAGTTAATATTACTCCTCCTGCGGATGATGTAATAAATGTATCATTAATTGCTAGAGATTCAAGTAAAAATGCGTGGTTTAGCGATCCTACAGTAGTTTAAGGGAGGTTGAAATATGTCCATTGTGAATTTAATATCTCCCTTTTTAGATAATTATTTACTAATTAATGGGGAATATAATAATCCTTCTTATTCAATCTCACCTTTAGAAAATGTCCTATTTAGGGAAAATGCTAATATATCTTCAGACATAGATAGATCATTATTAGATTACAATACATCTTTTATTTATCCTATAGAGGATTTAGCATCAGTTGATTATTACCCTGCTACAGCAATTCAAGATTTGCCAGGGAATAATCTGTCTACAACATTTGATGGTATAGATGTAGCTGATAGATTATTTTTATTTCAAAGAAAAAATTTGTTTAGGAATATTATTAAATATCCTAACTCAATTCCAGTGATATTTCCTATGAGGATTGGTAGTTTATATTTTTAGATTTGTTTATTATATTTATTTATTATATTTATTTATAATTATTGTAATAATTATAAATAGAATCTCAATATAAACCTCTCTGGTGCTCAATGGCTCTCGCAAAAGGTTTGATATTGAGATTCTAAGATTATTTGATTTAATATGTATTTTGAAAGTATAGTGGAATCACTCTCACTCCACTATACTTATTAACAGCAATAATACTTATACTATTATTGTGTGACATAATTATATTACATATGAGAGGAGTTGTAAAGTGTTTTATGATAAATTGTGAAAATAATTTTAAGAGCGAAACGGAGGAATTGATTAATATTAAGGAAGGATGTGGTTTTGAAGTGGCGATAGATAATGATGTTGTGGAAGTGATTTTAGATCAACATACAAAACAATTAAATAATCAAGATCAGAGAATTACTAAACTTGAGGATATTACAACTAAGATATTAATACAATCAGCAGAGATGTCGGTTAAATTAAGTAACATCGAGTCTAATCAGGTAGATACTAAGAAGAGTATTTTAGAAAATTCTATAACATTACAAAATTTTCAAAAAGAATTAATTGATAGTCAAAAAGATTTGGTAAGTAGATTAATTGAAAAAGATACTAAAATAAAAATTAGTGAAACTGAGAATAAAAGCAAAGTAAAAACACAAACCATAATAACAATTGGAGCAATTTTTACAGCATTAATTTCTGGTGCAGTTACTATTTATACGTTTATGCATCAATCAAGTAAATTAGTGAATTAGATTTATAAAATAATAATAAAATAAAAGGATTGATTAACTATATGACTAAAAAACTTCAATACTTCTACTCTATTCCATTGGTTAGTTATTTAAAAATGAATGGATTAAAAATTGAAAAAACATGTAAACACAAAGATACTAAAAAGACAATTTTTTATTTTGAAATAAATGATAAATTAGAATTATTAATAGATAAATGGCGAAAAGATGAATATTTAAACAACTTTATAAAATGTATGAAAGAAGTTAAACAGATTGTGAAAGTTTAACTTCTTTTTTATTTGTGTTTGTTTGTGATTGAATTTTACATACTGAAGGAGGAATTTTTATGTTAAATAAGGCAAATTGGGGATTATATAAAAATAAAAGTGGTATTTATAGTATTACCAATATAGCAAATAATAAGATTTATATAGGTTCAGCAATTAATGTTTACTATAGATGGAATATACATATATCTGATTTAAAAAATAATAAACATGGTAATAAATATTTACAATATTCGTTTAATAAATATAATGAGCAAAATTTTAAATTTGAGGTAATTGAATTAATTGAAGATATAGATAAATTATTAGAAAGAGAACAATATTATTTAGATATTTATTTTGATAAACAAAATAATTGTTATAATATTTCTCCAACTGCTGGAAGTAATTTTGGTATAAAATTTTCAGAAGAAACAAGATTAAAAGTTAGTAAGTCATTAATAGGAAATAAACGAAATTTAGGGAATAAACATAATAATAATACAAAAAATAAAATGAGTATATCACATGGTAGTAAACCATTTTTAATGTATAAAATTGATGGTACTTTTGTTGGTGAATTTTATAATAAATCAGATGTTGCACGTAAATATAATTTAGATGATGGTAATATTTATAATTGCTTAGAGAGTAAAAAAAGTTATCGTAAACTTAAAGATTACATTTTTATTTATAAAGATATTTTTAGTCAAGAAATATTAGATAAAAAATTAAAAGAAATAAATGCATATAACTTCAATATGTATAAAAAAGATGGAACTTTTATTGGCAGTTTTAATAATCAAAGTGAATGTGCTAGATTATATAATCTATATACAGGTTCTATAAATTCTTGTTTAAAAGGAAAATTAAAATCAACAAAAGGTTATGTTTTTAAATATGTTAGTTAGCAAATAAAATAGCAAATTAGATTGTCAATATATAAAATAAAAATGAGGTGTTTAACTAAAATGAGTAATTTTAAAATTTTAACAACAGATGAATTAATTAATTATATCAAGAATTTTAAATGGACTAGAAAATTCTCAGAATTTCAAATTCATCACTGCTGGAAACCAGAACATAAAGATTTCAATGGTAATAACGGAATACAATTACAAGAAGCAATGAGAAATTATCATGTTAATAACTTAGGATGGTCTGACGTTGGACAACATTTGACTTTACTTCCAGATGGTAAATTCGTAACTGGACGTGATTTTAATAAAATTCCTGCAAGTATATCTGGAAGGAATTCATTATGTTTCCTTGCAATTGAAATGATAGGAAATTTTGATATTGGACATGATAAACTTGAAGGTGAACAATTAAATTCTATATTGAAATTAGTTAATTGGGGAATAAATTTTTATAATTTAGGTACAAAAGGAATTGTATTTCATAATGAATATGCTAGTAAAAGTTGTCCTGGTACTAGTATTGATAAGAAATGGTTTGTTGATAAAGTAGTTAATTATAAAGAGATTAAGGAGGATTTAGACATGAGTATATTAGACACAAAAAATTCAATTAAATTCATCTACAATGGTACACCCAAAGAAATAGAGAATTATATAATTGATGATACTAGTTTCGTAAAAACTAGGGATATTATTAACTTATTTTCTAAAATTTTAAACTATAACGAGCAATATCGTATTGTTGATATAAAAGATAATATTGTCAAGATTGATGTAAATGGTAAGACTTTAGATGGAATATTAATTGATGATAAGACTTACTCATCTATCCGTCCTCTATGCCAAGAATTAGGTAAAAGTGTTGATTATGATGTGATTGAGAAGAAAGTTATTGTAAAATAATTAAATAATAAAGGAGTGTGTTTTATTATGGAACAGTTTATAACAATTCAAAATCTATCTACTATTACAACTTTAATTCTAGTAGTAGTATTACTTGTACAATATTTTAAAGACATTGTAGATAACATTTATAAAAAAGCATTTGGTAAAACATTATCTACAAAATACCTAGTTTTCGCGATTTCTGAGTTTTTACTATTTACTTCTAAACATTTTTTAGGAGAAAATATATTTAATGGTGAAGCAATTTTTATAAATTTTATAAATGGGATAATTTTGGCGAGCGTAAGTGTTAAATCGGTCGAAACATTGATGAATAAAAATAATAGTAAGGTTAAATCTGATGTTGATATTAGTGGAGAAATTAAATAGAGTCCTCTACCTTTTACACATTGTCTCCTCTCGCTCCTCCCCCACTTTCATTTTTACGATAGGGGATAAGGTAAAAATACTTGACACTATTAGTTTTAAATTAAAATTAAAAAACAAAATAACACTAGACAGTATGGATACCCAATTCTAGTGTTATTTTGCAGAAAGTTAATTGCGAAAACTAATATTATGTTAGAGATATTATAGTACAAATATTGTGATAAGTCAAATTAAAGGAGAAATTAATATATTTAATAATAAGTTAAAGAAATTTTTAAATAAACTGTTTAATATAAAATTTAATGAAGAAATAATTAATATATTTATACCGAATTTGTCTAAATTTTAAATTAGAAAGCAAATAACACTAGAAAAAGGATTCATATCCAAAACCTAGTGTTATTTGTGTCGGAGTTTTAAAATTAAGTTGTAGCTTGATTTTTAAATTGTATTATATATATAGTTTAATAAGTCAAGATGAATTTGTTGTTTGGTTCAAAGTCAATATTTTAATTTAATATTTAAAAAGTATAACCCTTACTATAATAAGTAAGGGTTATACTTTAGTGAAAGGAAGTGTTTATGTCTTATCCTTTCTACTACTTTTATTTCCACCCAATTTATATATATTCAAATATGAACAAACTTATAACTAAAATTTTAAAATATTTTTATTGCGCTTTATGATGATATTTTTCGTGAACAAATTAATTTAATACAGTATAAATCAAGGGCATCCTTCAAGGATGTCTTTTCTTATGCTTTATATCCAATGGACTTTGTGGGTCGCTATCACAACGACAAGAAGGTTTACATCCTGCCTTTTGCCATTGGATTTTTATTTAATTAAAAAGGATGAAATGTAAGTGAAATAAAAAAATAAAATGAAAAGGATGGGATAAATAATGAGTATTGAATTAAACAAATTTTACATAGGTGAATCTGTGCAATTTATGAAAGAGAATATACCAGATAATTTTGTAGATTTGACAGTTACTTCACCACCCTACGACTCTCTTCGATCTTATAAAGGATTTATTTTTGATTATCAGTCTATGTTTAAAGAATTATATAGAGTAACTAAACTAGGAGGAGTTGTAGTTTGGATTGTAGGAGATAAAACAGAAAAAGGTAGTGAATCATTAACATCATTTAAACATGCTTTATATGCAAAAGAGATAGGATTTAATGTACATGATACAATGATTTATGAAAAATCTACAAGTCCATTCCCAGAATCAAATAGATACAATCAAAAATTTGAATATATGTTTATTTTAACAAAAGGTAAACCAAAAACAACAAATTTACTAAAAGAAATAGCACATAGTAATTTAAATAGACTTGGTAAAAAAGATGGAAGTTATAGACAACAAAATGGTGATATTGAACATGGTAAATATGATTCAAGGAAAAAAGATAAAACAAAAGGAAATATTTGGTATTATGCTGTAGGAATGAATTGTACCACAAAAGATAAGATAGCATTTCAACATCCTGCACAATTCCCTGAACAATTAGCATTAGATCATATATTAAGTTGGTCAAATGAAGGAGATATTGTATTAGATCCAATGTGCGGAAGTGGAACTGTAGCAAAAATGGCATTTTTAAATAATAGAAATTTTATAGGGATTGATATGAGTGAAGAATACATAAATAATATTTGTATACCGAGATTAGAAATGTATGAATGGAAAAATAATATGATTGATGATATTGATATTTGTGATAGTAATAATATTATTAATTAATAAAGGTATAATATAAATTTAACTATAATTCATCTAAAATTTCATACTCAATAAAGTATTGATTTATAAGGATTCGTAGGTTGGATATATTTGGAATATTAATAAAATAGCGATATTTTATGGCTATTTCGAGAGTTGATTTTGATTAGGATAAAATGTGTGTTGAAGGAATTTGAGTGATTAATTTGGGTGAAATATGGAGTTTGTTTTTGATTAAGGAGAGATGTTTTATTAGTCTCTCCTTTTTGTTTTGTTAAATTTGATAATCTTACTAGATGCATTGATAGACTGATCATTTATCAAAAAAGGGAGTCATCCTTTCTCTCTGCATCTAGTTTTTATATATTTTTATATATGTATTAAAAAGATAAAGGATGAATGATTGAAAATAAAATATAAAATTGAAAAGGATGGGTGTTGTAAATGTTAGAGATTAATCAAGTGTATAACGAAAATTGTATTGGTGAAAATGGTATGTGTTTGATTGATGATAAGAGTGTGGATTTAATTTTTACCGATCCTCCATATGGAATAGACTATCAAAGCAATTGGGGTAGGAATGGAGAAAAATTAGATAAGATACATAATGATAATAATTTAGATTGGTTTCAAGATTTTACAGATGAAAGTTATAGAATACTTAAAAATAATTCTGCTTTTTATTGTTTCACAAGATTTGACGTTTATCCTATAATGTATAATTGTATAATTAAAAGTGGTTTTAATATAAAGAATTTATTAGTATTACAAAAAGGACAAAAAGGTGGAAATGGTGATTTACAAGCACAATACTCAAATGATTGCGAGTTATTAATATATGCAAATAAAGGTAGAAGAAAATTTAATAAAACACAATTAGCAAAAACAGATGGTAGAAAAGGTTCTGCCGAATTTAGAACAAGACTCCCTAATGTTTGGTTTGATACAGAATATAATAAATATCCTAAATCAACAGTTAATGTTTCTAATCAAAAAGAAGATATAATTCATCCTACAGAAAAAAATGTGGAAATGATTGAGTGGTTTTTAAAAATAAGTAGTAACGAAAATGATATTGTATTAGACCCATTTATAGGTAGTGGAAGTACAGCAATGGCATGTATTAATACAAATCGCAATTATATAGGATTTGATAATGGTATTAGTAAAAAAACAAAAGAATATTGGTCAGATATTTCTAATAGAAAAATTGGAGAACATATAGAATTAATGATTTAAATAATTAGTTATAGATTATAATATAATATTTCTATAGAAAATAAGGCATCTCTTTTAGGGGTGTCTTTTATTGTTTTTATTAATAAAAAAATTATTAAAGGAGTGTCATTTGATTATGGAAAAAGTTTTATTCAGATATTCTGATTCTAATTTTTGTGCTTATTTGCATTATTTAGGTTATGAGATTATTAAAATGAAGAGGTGAATTAATTATGGATATAAAGACACATTTAAGAAGTATACTTGCTCAAAAATTTATTCCATTAGTTAAAAAGGATAAATGTGAATTATGTGATTCTACAGATAGATTAGAAGTTCATCATGATACTCAATTTATTGTGATATTAGAAGAAACATTAAAAGAATTAAATTTAGAAATAAAAGAAGATATAAAAGATTATTCTGAAAAAGATTTAAATATGATAATAAATATAATATTAGGTAAACATCTGCAATTACAATATCTAACTTTATGTAATAATTGTCATATTAATATACATAAAAACAATAAAATAATTGGTAGTGGATGGGATAAATATTTATATAAATTAGAATTAAATAAAAATAAAAAAGATGAAGAAAGACAACAATATGTAGATAATATATTGATTCCTTATTTGGAAAGTATTGTAGGAGTAAAATTATATAAAGATAAAAAGAAAGAATTGATTGATTTTATTGGATTAAAAGATATTAGTGGACATATTCAAAAAAGTATAAGTCAATTAAATTCTTATTTATGTAAATATAATATAATGATTAATTCATGTACAGATTGGAATAGAAAAATAAATAATAAATTAATAAATAATAATTATGGTAAGGTTTATTGGATAATTTCTAAAATACCTAAAAGTGGAGCAATATAATTATTTAACAAAATACAAAGAAAAGGAATGATTATTTATGATAATCAAATCTAAAAGAATTAAAAGATTTTTATACAATTTAGGTTTTGAGTTTACTTTAATTAAAAATGGTGTTAAAGAAGAATATTTATTTCAAGAAAGTCCTCAATTGAAAGAATCAATAGATTTTTATTATAAAATTAGGAAAACTTTTGGAACTAAGTAAACACTGTAGTAATGTATAAGGAGGTCGAAAGACTAAATGGGATTAAATTTAGATTATGTTTCAAATATAATAAAAGATGATTATAAAAATTGGAATAAAGGTGATACAATAATTATTGAAGCACAAACAGGAACAGGTAAAAATTATTTTATTGAAAATATTTTTATACCTTGGATTAATCCTGAAAAAGTATTGTTTGTATCAAATAGAACAAATCTAAAAAGGCAAGTTAAACGTAGACTATTAGAGAAACATGGATTAGAAATACCTGAAACTTTAGAGGAATTAGATGAAATTAAAACTATTGAGAATGTTACTGTTGCATCATATCATGCACTTCAATATAGTTCTTTAGATGAAAGATATAAAGGAAAATTATTTGATTTAAATAGATATTCTGCAATAGTTTTAGATGAGTGTCATTTTGTATTTTCTGATTCAGGATATAATAATTTATGTAGATTTACATATAAAAAACTTATAGCAACACATTATTCTAATCTTATAAAAATATTTATGAGTGCCACTATAAATGAAGTTTACAAACCAATTAAATATTATGTTGATAAATTGTTAGGAAATAAATTTAAAATACATACATATAAAACTGGTAAAGATTATTCAAATGTAAAAGTTAAATATATTAATCATTATAATTATAAAGATATAATTACTAATTTAATTTTAAATGATAAAACTGATGAGAAATGGTTAATATTTATTAGTGATTTAAAAGATGGATATAAAATTATGGAAAATTTAGGTGAAGATAAATGTTCTATTATTAAATCAGGTACAAAAAGCGAAGAATTAATATCTATAATTAACGATGATATATTTAAGAAAAAGGTATTAATTGCTACAAAGGTACTTGATAATGGAATTAATTTAAAAGATAATTTACTTGTAAATATGGTAATATTAGCATGGGATGAAGTGTCATTAATTCAGATGTTGGGAAGAAAGAGGATATCTATTGATAACCCACAAAAAATTAATTTATATCTTTCTACTAGATCAAAGAAAGCATTCCAAGGATTATTAAGAAAATATAATAGGAAACAAGAAGATATTGATTTATTATTGCTTGAAGATGATAATAAAAACAGTTTCAATAATAAATATGATAACAAATTAAGTAAAATAAGTGATGATATTATCTATAAAGATTCTAAAACTAATGAATTTATGATTAATCCTATTGGTGAAATTAGATTAAAGAAAGATACTAAATTTGCTGAATATATGATTGAGCAGTTTGAAAATACTGATAAATTCGCATATATTAGAAAACAACTGGAGTGGTTAGAAATGGGATATATGTTTGATGAAAAACATTTTATTGAAGAAGTAATGTTGGAATCTGAGATTGTAAAGTTGGAGGATTATTTAGAATCATTATTAGATACCAAAGTATTAGAAGAAGATCAAATTAAACTTAAAGAATTATTAACAAGTGAAGCATTTCAAATTGATAAAAGTTTACTTCAAGGTACAAAGAAAATGCATCCAGATACATTTAATAGTATTATGGAAAAAACTTTAAAATTACCATATAAAGTTACAGCAACTAAAACATCTAAAAGAGTAGATGGTAAAATTAAGAAATATACTTATTGGACAATTGTAAAGACATTAGAATTATAGATTAACAATATAATTTTGTATCCCTAATCTATACAATTATCTATATAATAGAAATATGTATAAAAAAGGGATACATTTTAATTTATATATGATTTAGTAAATTTAGTTGCAAAAATATTAACACTCCCATTAAACCAAGTGAAAAATTTTGCTTTTACTTTTCTTGTGAGTGCTTGCACGAACAAAAAATAAAACAACTTAATTTTGAACAATATAGATTAAACTTTTGCTTGCCAAAGGCATCCTCTTAATATTATAGAATTTCATTACACTTCGCTACACTTACGTTTCGCTACGTTCCATTTCATTCTATAATATTAAGATTGTCCTCATTAATTTTCGCTTTAGACGAAAAGTTAATTCGTCCAAATTAGAATTTTATTGTTTTTTTTATTAGATTGGGATAAGATAAATTATTTTTTTATTAGTATTAGATTATTAAAATAAATAACATATTTAGGAGATTATAAATGAATAGTATATTAGAAATAAATAATACAGAATTAGAATCTATAGAAGAATGTCCATTCTGTTCTCAATCGTCTATTCTAATGTCCTCCTCTACATCCTCTAATTTCAAAGATAAAGAATATTTCCTATATTTTCAGAATAATAATTTGAGTTTGTTTAAGGGTGATGATATAGGAATGGAAGTTTTGGATGAGGTTAGGATTGGGTATTGTATGATGTGTGGGAGAGAGTTGAGTGGTTAGTAATGGATTAGAATGAAATAATTGAATTGTTAATATAATATTTAACCTACATTATACTTGTGAACTACCACGAGCCTTAAGGAATCGTAGTTTCTTTTGAAGTTTAAGTTCACCAGACTCAGTATTCAGAAACAAATACTACGATAGTTAGGTCATGATACCATCGGTTGACGCATCAGACCGTTGCTCTATCATTCACAGTTAAGTAGAACTGAGGTAAGGTTCGGTGCTGTGAGTGCAAAAAGCCTAATTATCTTTGTCGAGATGAGG
>Ga0209318_1001467_pt1 | contig 14759 bp, 31 predicted proteins | sample RifGroE1_FD_183999 | JGI IMG/M metagenome (GOLD analysis project Ga0209318, IMG submission 183999) | Groundwater microbial communities from Rifle, Colorado, USA - Groundwater E1 (SPAdes) (version 2) | ecosystem: Environmental > Aquatic > Deep subsurface > Groundwater | place: Rifle, Colorado...
GCTAGCAAGATCAAGCTTATATCCTTCCAGGACTTTAGTCGTTATATCTGCAAGAACTTCTTTATTTTGTTTGTCAGCAAGGTTAGTGATAAGTACAACTGCTTCAGCTCTGAGAGCTTCTTTTTCCACAAGAGCAGTCGTAGTAGGATCAACTTGAATTGGAGCAATAATGTCTTCAATTGGTTCCTCAGTTGCCCAAAAAGGAACTTGCCCCATTAAGCTTGCTTGTTCGTCATCAGGAAGATTACTGCCTGTGTTAAGGGTTGAGTTGGTTCGTGTAGGCAGCTTCGCTGCTTGGCCAGCAATAATCGCATTCGCCATCGGAGTCGCTGGATTGCCTGGATCAACAAGTTCCTCTACAGGAAATTCAAAACCATTATTAGTCATTTATCAATATCCAAAAATTAATAGTTGTATAGAAAAGAAATTATTGTTCGGTTGATCCACGTCTAGTGTGCACACCGTTTGACGCTTTACGACAGGCACGTAGCTGTCTCTCTATGAAGGCCGCCAACATCCAGTAATTATCTCAGCGCTAAGACTTTCCTCGAAACTTCCCCCAATAATTTCTTTTCTATCCAACTAGTATCCTGTAACCAGACTTGCTTCCTGGTGATTGTAAAGTTCACTTTCTTCCCAAGCCTGAAACTCCCAATAAGGTTTCGCGATTGCTCTCTTGAGTCCAGACATAACAATATATCTTGTGTCATCCATCAAATGATCTTTGTCTTTAACAATATGACCGTTCTCGTCCCGTCTGTAGATTCTAAACTCTGAGAACCAATTAACTAGAGAAGCAAAAACTTTTAATCTATTCGTACTAAGCATTTGCCAAGTAAGATATAATCCAGCCTCAACTGACTTATTTGCATTTTCAAGATCCAAGCCAAGCTGATTATAGATTTCAAAAAGTTGCTTACCATCCTCTTGACTACGGCCATGTGCAGCTGAATCAATAACTCCTGGAATCCAAACCCCACGAGCTTTAATACCATCAGCATGAATGATTGGTTCTTGTTGACCTTGATAATATTCACTGTAAAGGTATGTTATGTGACTAGTAGGATCAGTAGCTGCCCACAATGCAGCAGTCTTCTTCCAGCCGACATCCAACGCATAACAGCGGAGCCAATGATCGGGAATAGCGAAGTCAGCGACTGTAATATTGCTTTCGAGGATTGGATAAATTGCACCAGCCCCTAGCTGAGGTACGCCTTTCGACCTGGCGTCTCGTTGATGTGGTGGTAAGGCTGCCCAGAGTTTGTCTTTCTGTTCAGTGGTAAGGTGTGGCGCATCATCCCAAGTAGCTTGTATAAGGAACTTACTGCCTTCTTGATTATCTTCTATTTTGCCGTTTGGCATGAACTGAAGAACAGTATCAGTTAGGCCCTCTAACGGTGTGAAGGTAAGCATGATTAGACCATTCGTCGTCATTGTCCGAGTTATACATTCAGTATAGATTGGCAATGGGCATTCTTCGTCCAGCCAGATCAGGTCTTGCTCAGTTCCTTCAAAAGACTTTCGACCCTCAGCATAAGACTTGATCTTAATCCGAGATATGCCACCAGAGATATGCTTGACCAAGATCATGTCGATGGCATTGGCAACTCCGCCGGCTTTCGGGCTAGTCTTTATAATGTACTTTTCTGGGATAAGTCCAGTTCCATACTCTTCAGGATTCCCGATAAGTTTATACTGAACAATATCTCTGGCAGTTGTGCTGGTCGTTCCACAGGCCCAGATTGAAACTGGTTTGGTGAATCTCTTGCCAGTCCACCAACCTGGATAGCGACCTGTTGCATGTAGGGTTGTTTCGTATGCACCAATTCCTTCCGACTTGCCGATGCGGTTTGCAGCCATGATGCAGCGTTCAGAAAAGTCTGCGCCGGCTGCAAAGAACTGCATGTGCTTAGGATAGTTATCTCGACTCAGCGGACCGCCATCTGGATAATATTGTGTTATCTTATTTTGCTTGATCCGGATGTTCTTGGCTTGCAATAGTTTGAGGTATTGCTCTTTGCGGTCTCTATCAAGGTGGGAAAGATCCATCATTATGACCTTTTAATATTGTGAAAAGGATCAAATGACAGGTCTTCTAAAATTGAGGCATCTTCCATCAGAAGGGGTTCTTCAAAAGATTCGTCAGGAATAAATAGGCCGGCTTGTTCTTCAGTACAGAACAAATCTTCCAGAGATAAATCATCCTCGTTAGCAGGCATCGTGACAACAGCATGATCTGAAGCAAGAGGAATGGTTGCGAAGGAGAGGTTTTGTTTTAAGGACTTTTTAACCTCTGGAAGATTTTTACCCCCTGTGCGATTGATTGCTTCTTCGATTGCAGCTATTTCAGCATCAAGTTCTTCATCAGTTTTGGTTTGCAGCGTCATGTCAATGTTCAACCGATCTGGAGCCTTATAACCATTACGATCGAGAACATCTTTGGCTGCATTAAACTGGACTGAGGCTGGAACTGCTTTGCGTGAACTTTTGTCTAGCAAATGCTCAAAGGTAGCTAAGGCTTCTTTGTTGAGGCTGACAAGTTTCTTTCTGACATCCAAAGTTGCTTCGTGCGCCCTGTCTTGAAGGCCATTTAAGTAGGCTTGCCCAAGTGGGGAACGCAAGATTGTAGATACGGATGATTGAGCCATGCCAAGACGCTCAGCAATTTCCTGATTTTTGTAGCCGTTAAAGGCCATCTGGATAATGTTGCGGTGCTGAGATTTTAGTTCTTTCAACATGGTTGGCAGCTTTACAGGCGAAATAAGTTAAATGGAAGTTGGAAACCTTTTGGAACTGTCCTATTTTATGTTGACATATTATTGTGAAAAGGTCAATATAAAAATGCGTAAGGACTTAATTTTCCTGCTTTTTCCATAATGCCGGCAAACATATTGAGCCTACTATAATATATAATGCCTGCCAGTTAGTTAATGCTTATAGTTTTGCTAATAGTGACAAGTTGAATGCTTGCCTAATTATAATTGTTCCCGATTAACTGATGGCTCGCCTGACTGTTCATATGTGAACACAGATGTGAAAGGTGACGATTGCCGGCAATGACTAAATGCTTGTTTCCGCAAATTATATGAGAAAGCCTAATCCACTACAGGAGGATCGAGGCATCCACACACGGGCAGGTCACTCACAAGAAAGATTGTTCCCTCCACAACAGGTCACACGCACACAAGATGCACCTGGCAAGCAGGTGAAACAAATTAATATTATATTCCTGGCAAACTTGGGAATATTTTAACATGATGGTCCTGGCAGATTGGAGAGTATCATACAAATGATAATGCAGAATAACTCTTGACAGTCTGGCCATGGGGGAAGTATTGTAATTGAGAAAGGACAAGCAATTAGAAAAGAAAGAATGGTGAAAAATAATTCTTGACAAACCTTTCCAAAGTTGATATACAGTAATTAACAGGCTGGAAAGAATTATAAGCAATCAAACAATTTCAATAGGAGAAACATTATGTGGCCTCATGAATACACTGTCTATTCAGTTCGTGGTGAAAAGTCTTGTCTCATTCTGGTTATTGATAAAGAAGAGAAAGCGAGGAAACATGCAGAGAGATATACCAAGCGAACAGGTTTACCATGCACCATTTATAAAGAATATTATACCGGATATGGTATGGTAATTGAGCGGGAAGAAATAAAACTTGATACGAAAAAGAAATAGTTTTATTCTTGACTTTCTGGACAAGAATATATAACTTGTCCAGATAGATAGGAATAAGCCTATCAAAACAATAACCATCATAAAGGAGTTTTATCATGGCACAATCAATTTTTGTAACACTTGACACCCTGAAGACGGAAACTTCAGTCCCGGCAGTTGGTTCGATGGTAAGTCATACTTTGCCCCGGTCAATCTTTCCTACAAGCGAACAGTTTGCAGACGAAGAAAAGTTGGTAGCCTGGGCCAAGGAAAGCGGTTGCCTACATGCATGTTTGCAAAAAGGTGTTCAGGCAAAACTTATTGATGCTCGTGCAACTTTTAAGGCTACAAAGAAAGGTGCGGAATGGTCGCCTGAGTTAGGGCAAAGCAACGTGGATGGTATGAAGTGGGAAGCTGCTGAACGTCCAGCCAGTGCAAAAAGTGATGAGCAGAAAGCCATTGAAGCCATGTCTAAACTTAGCCCGGAAGCACTGGCGGAAATCCTGGCAGGTATGGGCAAGTAACAATTACGCAACCATTCAACTCGGGCATAGTCCATGCGATTGTGCCCGAACATTGAGGTGCAAGCATGAAATATTCAAAACGCTTCCTAGCATTCTTTAACCGCAAATCCGCGCCGTACCTGCCTGAATGGGTTATTGAGGCATGGTACGTGCAATTCTCAGAGGTTGACTTCCACCTGGTGAAAGCATCATGAAGATTACCAAACTCGCAAAGGACGTAACCTACGGAATTAGTTTTGCTAAAGCGATTAAGTTGACTTCAGATCGTGAGGAAATGAAAGTTGTGCGGTGCATCTTATGTCAAGATTGTCATAATGTTAGCAGAGTCTTAAAATACCTTGGCTTGATGCCTGAACGATACAACAAGGCCATTCAGACTGGCATCTGCATTGAACTATCTAGATAATAAAAAGCCTAACAACCTGTTATCAGTCTAGCCCGATTAGGTTCATGTGACCTTTTCGGGCTTTTCTTATTGCTAATGCCTAACAACCTGTAAAATGCCTAACAGACTGAATTGAAGTATCAAAACTGCTACTTAGCAAAAACTTATAAAGGCCAGTAGCGAGATAATTGTTGCTGGCTTTTTTTGTTTGCAGGGTTTGCAAGGTTTACATAGTTTGCAGGACCAGGGATGAATAGTACCACATAGTAGGATATCCATAAAAGCCCTACAATGCCCCGGAAAAGCAGCCTGCTCGATAGAGCTACCTACATAGTCCTACCACCATAAAAGCCTTCTACAGCCCTTCCAGGCCCATTCCCGGTCATATCTACCAGCTACAAGACAACAAACAGGAAGAAATTTGAATGGTTTACAGGGTAGACGAAAGGTAGGCACAAGCATACAAAAAGTAAACCCAGGAAAGCACGAGTAAACACAGGAGTACACGCAGACGGGTAAACAGAATAAAGCTAGTAATAACAGGTAGTTACCTTGTTTACAGGTTTGCAAAGAGTAGACAAGGGGTAAACTTGTAAACGGCAATAATATCAGATAGTTACACCTGTTTGCCTAGGTTTGCAAGTAAACCCCACCCTCCTTTCAGGAGAGGGAGAGGGGGTATCTATTTTAGTATTTAATTTTTTTATTAAATAGATGTACTTAAAGGGGTTTGCAGAGAGGGGGAGGGTAGGTTTACTTGCATACCCTAGTAAACACCTAATTCCTCAACAATACCAGCCATTTACACTGTCTACCCTTGTTTACCTTTCGCAAACCCTGCCCACCTACAGCCATAATTCCCCAACAATATCAGGCACTTACCCCCGGCTTTGCCGATTGTTTGCCTACCCGTAAACGCTAGAAAACTCTTGCAAACCACGCCAAACCCTTGTATACTGCCTGTACACACACGGCAAACACGCAAACCGGAAAACCCTACACCGTAGCACTTGACAACCTAGCCAAGCAAACAACGCTTGGCAAACAACGCTTGGCAACCATCTCAACCATCACAGGAGCAACCGCCATGTCAAACCCAACCGTAAGTTTTCGCATCTCCGATTATCACCTTGCCCGAGGATTGCGAGCCATCCGAACCATTGAACCCAACTGGAAACTGACTACTCCAGCAGAACTGATCAGAACCATTTTTAATGATTACATAGCAAAATCAGAATTTAGCAACAACAGCCCGTTAAGTGTAACTCCAGAACTTCTTGAAGAGATTGCTATGGCAAGAATGGGAATGATCAAACAGCCTGGACAAAACAAAAACCTTGCTCCACTCCCTCAACTTGGTCAAGCAAACAAACCAGCCTGGCAAATACAGCGAGAACTTGAAGAAGAAAAGATATTCATGGCTATCAAGCAAGAACATGCACAAAAGAAAGAACATGCACAAACTAAAGAACTATCAGAAAAAGAATTAGCTGAGCAAATCAGTTTAGCCTTTCAAACATCTAAACCACTTCCCAAACCTTCAGAATTCCATGATCCAAATAACACCGATTCAGAAATATCCACTGTAACTGATTTTAGCCCTCCGAAAGATTGGATAGATAGCGAGGAATAAGCACAACTAATGGACGGGCATAACGTGGTGGAATTACACGGTTTTTGCGTTATGCCCGACAGCACGTCAGAACGCCCACCACGGCACCCGCTACGCGGACATACCCTTATACCCGTTTTCCCGGTCCGGCCCGCTATGGCCGTCCTACGCCTTTCCTGGCCCTATTCCGCCCGGCCACCATACTATATACACGCCACCGACCAACTACCACACCGTAGTACACGACACAACCGTAAACCGCCTACGTGTTTTCCCGTTGACAAACCCACTTGTATACGGTACACTATACCTATGATATAGCCATACCTTTTTAGCAGTCAAAATCACTTCGGAGGACTATCATGATAAATCTTGATATTAGAATTAGTATCATCGGACAAAACGAGAATAATATCATTGTTGAGTTTAGCATTCCAGATGAGTGGTCAAACATTCAAGAGATTGCAAAAACTGCAACAATGCAAGAATTTATAGAGTTATACGAGTGCATAACACCAGACACAGTACAAGATTTTACTAACACCATTGTTATGAAAAATTCTTTTAATCAATAAACTAAAGTTTTTTCTTAGTGTGCATATGACTGTTCAAAAAGTAACTTTATCAATAGATGCAGAAACATATCAAAGGTTTCAAGCAATCAAAAAGGAAAAAGGACTGTCAATTTCTGCTTGGGTAACTTCTCTAATGCAAAAAGAAATTGAAAAATACCAGAAAGAACGAATAATTAAACTTAGCTCAGGTGTTGAAATTGCTAAGGCAATGTATGCCGTTGGAATGAGACTTGATATCATTAAAGAAAAACTTCTTCCTGTTTATGGAAATGCTGTAATTGAAGAAATTATGAAACAAATTGATCCGTGATAGATATTTAACCAATTGGAGACTCTCATGCAGCAGTTAAAGCCAAACCAAATAAGTGCCTGGCCAGCCTTACGATGGTCTGAAGCAGCCAGCCTGTTCAAAAAGTTAATAAGCCATTGCAAGGCTGACCAAAAAGAATGGCTTAACCTAACAGTCAGTATTGTCAGCCGTAGATTGGCAGATAAAATACTTGGGATGATCAAAGCCAGGAAATAGCTAACAACTGAATTACAACCATCACCTTGATAGGAGCCAACCATGAAACCCTTTCCCTGTAATTTCTGCCATCAGCCAACATTGCGTATCTGTCGAGATAGCAGACTTAAAAATGATTTAGTTAATTGTTGTAAATCCTGTCAGGCAGAACAAAATAAAAGTAAAGAACATATAACAATTAGTAGCGTCTGCAAGCAAGATAAGGATTAATATGAACACAACATTCTATTATGCCCTTGTTCCAAGTGAACTTTTCCACTTGCAAGAGCAATGCACAATTTGGTTGCCTGAAACCCAGCCACTTAACCAAGCAATCTGGGAACCCAGTCAGATAATTGCAACCTGTGATCTTAGCTACCTGTTCCAAATTGCAGAAAGAATCAAAATTGGAGCCATCACCCCTAGTGATGTCATCTGGATTGAAGTCAAGAACCAAACCGCTACAGCTTACACATTTAGAAGCGACGGCAAGATTGCTAACTTTTTCAGAATTGTTTAACCAAACGGAGATAATATGAAAACCTCTTCAAAAATTGTAACATCTGAATTATCCGCATGTAAGAAAACCGCTCTAATTTGGCGAGAACTCGCTCGGACTGGTGATTATGATAAAATGAATGCAATTGAGAAAGTATCTCCACCTAATTATTACTTTTCTAACGATTGTCCTTGCTGTGAATTTGTTGGAGAAATAGAATTAGATGACATTCTTGATAATTGTCCAGCCTGTCCAATGAAAGATTTCTGGCCAAGCAATATGCCTTTCTATATGTGTTGTGATGAAAAATCAGAAGATGATTCCATTGGAATATACATGCTATGGGTAGAGGCAGAAAAGCTTGAAAATCGTTGCAAATATGCCACTACAATATATCATCTTGCTCTCGAAGCATCCGAATACTGGCAAGGGATGAAAGATATGAATTCATAGTTATTTAATCAAGCCAAGCAACGAAGTTGCCCGCCTTTAAACACCAGCCAAAGGAGAACAAGGTCATGAAGATTGTAATCAATACTTGTTTCGGCAAATTTGAATTGTCAAATAAAGCAATCTTGAGAATTGCAGAATTGAAAGGAATTACCTTATATAAAGATAGTAAAGGTGATTTTTATACCTCTCCAGATTTTACTGATGAAACATATTTTTCTATTTATGGTATTTCCAGAAAATCTTTAGAGCTTGTCCAAGCAGTAGAAGAGTTAAAAGAAGAAGCAAATGGTACTTGTGCAAAACTCAAAGTAGTTGAAATCCCAAATGATATAGACTGGTATATTGAAGGATGTGATGGCCTCGAGTATGTAGCTGAAACACATAGAACCTGGAGCTAAATTGTTCAGTTTTAAATTAAAATCATCTATCAAAGGAGCTACCATTATGAATAAGCAAAGCTACGAAATTCAATCAGATTATTCCTGCAAATGTGGAAAACCAATTAAAATGAACCTCTTTAGTAAAAAGAATAGAAAAGATCTTCTCTGCTACAAGTGCCACAGAATTTCAATCGGAAAGCCACCTTATCATGTGCCACGAAGAAAAAGGCTTGATGCAGGGCTTCCAGTGCATAACTAAATTGATTGCCTAATCACCAGGCCAAAACCCTAGCAATATTAATGTTTTGACCTGGTAATGAGTTAGTCAATTTAATAACCTCAACAATGGAAAGGCTAATGAAAAAGATTAAATCAAAGCCACTTACAAAATATTATCAAAATGAAAAATACATCTTTATTAATGGCATAGCAAATGTGCCAAATATGCATGATAAAAAAGGTAAAAACTATACAATAACACTTACAGAATTTAATGAACTAAGCAAGATAAAATAAAACTATAAACAATTTTAATCAAGGAGCCAGCCATGAAATCTAAGCCAAGCAGCAATAAGAACCATTTCACACCTTTTGAAGCTATGAATACAGAGGCTATTTGCCTTGGAATTCTTTGGACACTTGGAGCAATAGCCATAGTTGCATTGCTCGTCTTCTTTGGAATCAACGAAGTAAAGGAAGTATTTCAACCAATTGTTGATGCTTTGCAAGTTCAGCCAAGTATCAAGTAAAAGTAAGCTATATTGCCAAACAATTAGTTTCACTGTTCACTTGTGAACGTCCATTACAAAACTTTGCACTTAGGGAGGTCATAGCAATTATGAAAGGAAAAACAATTCGTTTCTACAACAGATTTGGAACCCATATGGGATGGAAATATCTTGCCAATGTAACATACTTTGAACTGATTAACTGGCTCAAAGCAGGCAACACATTAAGATTTCAGAAGCAAACACTTACTAAGCAATCCCACAGTAATGAAATCTTCAAAATCTTGCGGAGATTATAATGACAATGACAGCAGAAGAGATTATGTCTTTTCAAGGTTACGAGTTTACATATGTTTTCAAGGATGGAGATACAATGCCAGCATATATTAAGAAGATAGACTTATATGAGGAACTAATAACCTGTTGGAGCTTTTCCTTAGTTACAGCTAATGGGATTAAGTTTACTCCATTAAATGAAGAAGAAGAAACTGAGGGTGCTTGTTGTTTATGTTGGGAAATTAATTTAGCTGGAATAATTGAAATGCTTACAGAAATAAAAACTACTGGAAAGCATTTATACAGACAAACAGGCCTTGGATCTTTCACAGGCTGTCCATTCTAAGGAGCTTAGCCATGAAAAAACTCTGTCCAGTTTGCAACACCCTCAATAACGCAATCGGCTTCAACCTAACGGAAAAAGAAATTCATAACATTAGCAAGATTGGATTGTCCGAACAGCTTTGCAAGACCTGCTACCAGAAAGAACTTACAACCAGGCTAGAAGCAACAAAAGCTGAACTAATCCCACTGAACAAGGAAAAAGAAATTACTCAAACCGCCTACCATAAAGCCTACGAAGCCTGGAAAGACGTAGCCACCTTGTACCAGGCTATCGATTACAATCTCAACATGAATAAACATGCAATCAAAATGAAAGAAACAGTCAAAATTAGGGTGCCAAAAACCAGTGAACCAGTCAACATCGAACTCCTTTGCCAGCAGATTCTTGCCACCCTAAGTAAAGAACAACAACAGGCGATAATTCAAACCTTTAAAGCAACTCAAACTATGTAATAATAATTGGAGAAGCTGATATGATTATTAAAGCTAATACTTATATAATGTATTGTGCAAACTGTTATAATAATGAAGACTCTTTTATAAAAGAAATCTTAAGTAAAGAAGTTTTAGTTACCATGGATTTATATAGTAATAAATATGTTTTTATATCAACATGCCCAACATGTTTATCAGACCTTAAAATTACACGTGATATTAAATAATGGAGTTTTATTATGTCAAGTCCAATCATAACATTCCGTCTCACAACTCATCAACTTGCTCGCGGACTTCAGATTGTTCGCAGCCTGGAACCGAACTTCCAACTTACTAGCCTATCGCAACTGGTTAAAATCATCTATACTGATTACTTGGCAAAAATGACCCTTGATCAAACAGGTGAAGTTGATCCAGACATCATGCAAGAAATCCAAGTTTTTATCCTTAATCCTAAAAAGAGAGAAATCAACTTGGCATCTTTGGCGGATGATGAAAACTTTAAGGAGAATTACTAATGAGTAAAGCTCGCGTAGTTTCAACCAGAATGACTATTGACGACCTCGCCAAAGCTAGAGATGGCCTACTTGCAAAAGGCATTGACCAATCTGACTTAACAACAACTAGCCAGCTTATCAAACTTACCTTCTATTACGGAATTATTTATCTCTGCCAAGATCCAAAATCTCCACCCAGCCAGGAATCCACAGAATTTGTAAGGCAAAAATTCAGCCAAACTAAAGTAACCAGAGGACTGACCTTAACTGATCTGGAATAACAATCATTAATAATTATTAGCGGAGCTTGTTATGTACGAATCTATCAAAGAAGTCATAATGCGACGTGACGGCATCTCTGCACTTGAATCCCAAGATTTGATCACTCAAGCCAAGGAAGCCTTGCAAGAATATATAGCTTCTAATGATCTTGAAGCCGCTGAAAATGTTTGTGAAGAATACTTTGGCCTGGAACCAGATTTCTTAATCGAGCTAATGCCATGAAAAATCTCCCACAATATAAAACACTAGCTAACTTTCTTTGTCCAGCCTGCAATCAGCCATGTCGCATAATTGCCTTAGACGCTTCATTCAGTTACTCAGGCACTCATTGCACAGCCGGCCAAGCTGGAATTCACTATCCATCTGACTATGGCTCGCCTGTGACTGATTGCTGCGAGGTTGACGTGCCGGATGCTGAGCTTGACGAACCAGATTATTATGATTACGGAGATTAGCCATGGTAATGAAATACAAAGGTAAAACTCTTACCACCGAACAAGAAGCACATGTCAATACAATTCTTGACGGAAACAATTATGCAATCCAAGCACCTCCTGGAAGTGGCAAAACCTTTTTGTTGCTTGCAATGGCTCGCAAAATGTCAGGATACGGACTGTCCATCTCATTCAACAAACTTCTCGCCCAGGAAGCTGCAACCAAGTTTTCCAGCAACATAATGTGCAAAACCGGCCATGCATTAGCCTACGGCGCAATTGGCTACAAATACAAGAAGAAGCTTAGCAAGTTGACAGGCAAACAACTAGCGGATACTTTCGATATTGGTGAGTGGCAACTTTATAATAGTCCAGCCAACAAAGGATACCTCATTCTCAATACGATTCGCAAGTACTGCTACTCTAGTGACGAAGCTATTCAGTACAAACATTTGCCAAGACTCACAATCTTGCAAGACGCCGACCTGGATATTATGCGTGAAGATTTGGTTCAACACGCTAATCTTGTATTTAACGAAATGTCCGATGTTAACAAACCTATGCCAATCACTCATGATGTTTATCTCAAAATCTGGGCACTCACAAATCCAATTATTAACAAAGACTTTATCTTCTTTGACGAATATCAAGATAGCAATCCAGTCATAGCGCAAGTAATCAAGAATCAATCTTGCCAAAAGATCTTTGTTGGCGACTGTTTCCAGCAAATCTACAGTTGGCGGGGTGCCGTTAATGCCTTGCAAGACGATAATCTGGCAAAGCTATACATTACTAGAAGTTTTCGTTTCGGAGAAAACATAGCCAATATGGCAAACAACATAATCACCGGTTACTATCCATATCAGTTTGATTATGTACCATTCCATGGCAATGACGACGTTATGTCTTCAATCCATTATGAACCCCTCCCAATTGTGGATGCCATCCTCTGCCGGACAAACAAAGGAATTATTGCAGAAACAATCGAAGCACTTGGCAAAAATCTTTCCGTCCACATCCTTGGAGGAACGCAACAACTTACATACCTTATCAATTCTATAGTTCAGCTCAAACTCCAGGGGTATTCAAATCATCCAGACCTATTCCTTTTTAAGAACTTCGCAGATTTAAAAGAATATGCCGATTCTCCAATGGGAGGAGACATTAAACCTATTCTCAAATTAATCGAACTCTATGGCCGTGAAAAATTGCTATCTATTCTGGAATCAACTGTAGAAGATCCAAACGAAGCTGATGTTACCATAACTACTGCCCATAAAGCAAAAGGATTAGAATGGCCTAGAGTGAGGCTGGCCAATGATTTTAAGATTCCATCTGATAACGGGAACCCTACTACTGAAGAAACCAACATATTATATGTAGCCGCTAGTCGAGCATTGCATCAACTCGATGTGAGTAAATGCGAAGCTTGCTGGCCACACACTTTTGATAAAGCTCGCAAAGTTGCTTATGAACAATGGCAAGTAGATCAAATGAGTGAACGAAACATTAATACTATGTTTAAAGAAGTTGTTAGTAAGCATATCAATGAGCTTGAAAATGATGTTAAGTTTTAAGGAGGATAAGCATGTTAATAAAAACACCTAAATTTGAAATAAATGATTTAGTAACTGTAGAATATTATAAAATAAAAGACTCTAAATTACCTTCATTTACTGGAAAAGTAGTTTATATATTTAAAAAGTTTGAAATTCCATCTAAAAAGAAATTAATTAAATATTATGGAACTAATATTTTAAATCCCAAATATGGAATATTGTTTGGACCAATGTTTGAAGATCGTATTGTAATTAAAAAAGATAATGAAAAGAAAATATATGCAATATTTCCTATGGCTGGATATGGTAGATATTTTACTATAAAACTTAATATTAGGGAGTCTAACCTATGAACAAACGACAACTAAAGAAAATAATCACCCTGTATAAAGAAGGATTATCTTGTGAAATATGCATATCTGTTATGCTTGACCTAATGAAAGGTAAAAGCACTATTGAGGTTGCAATGGCAATTCATACCTTTTACGAAGCAGTATTTAATCTAACTAAGAAGGAGGTTTAAAAGGTGATCAAACGCAAATTCTTGCCAGAACTCCTCGGAATGAATCTTTATCAGACCAGTCGTAATGAATGTTTTTATGCCTGGAATCATAAACATGCCATTAATAAAAGGCCAAACGAATTGATTTATTTTGTTACAGATGTTGGGAAAAGAATATTAATTATTAACAAATAACAAAAACAAGAAAAATGTTTACAGAAGCTAGAAAAGGTATAATAAATGGTTTTCTAGATAGAACTCTTGAAAATATAGGAGGAGTTGCTTCCTCTGCTACTTGTCCATTTGGTCAATAAGGATAAACAAACAATGGAAAAAGGATTATATCTTTTATTTGGATTGTTAATTGGAGCTACTACAATGTTTCTTGCAGCTAAAAATGATTTAAAAACTTGTGATAGGACAATAGCTAAACTCGAAAAGAAAGCAAACCTCGTTCCAGTCGTAACTGTTGACGCCTTAGGCATTTGTAAAGTAACTCAAGGAGGAAAAGCTTATCTGTTGATTGATGTTACTGAAGAAACGAAACCACTTGATGTGATTGAACAAAATATTATCAACCAAGAGGAGAAATAATGTGCGAAAGATTACTCGAATACTTCATGATCTTCTTACTCATTTGCACAAGACTTTTCACTTTCCTGCACATAAAAGTAAAAGCTCTTATGATCAGGATAGAAAAATAATGCGAATAGCTAGATTACATATTCGGAGGGTAAAATGAAGACTCTAAAAAATACTTTAATATTCTTAGCCTCTTTTATAGTTGTAGGATTATTTGTCCTTCTTATTGATAAATTGTATCCAACGCCTCCGATTGATCAAGCAACTTTGCAACACTTTTCTAATAGAAATGTTATTACCAGTTTGGATAAATAACTTGGCGTTACCTATAGATTGAAGTGGTATTTAAGGATTTTATTAAATAGTAAAAAGGTCAAAAAAGTGAAAAGAGTAGTTGACAAAGTACCGGGTTTCGTTTATAGTGGGGGAACAAATTACGGCAAACGACTATAAACCTTTAGCCCAAAAAAGCCACCCATGAGTAAGCTACTGATAACTGATAAAAGCTTTATAACTGAT
>Ga0209318_1001473_pt1 | contig 14699 bp, 33 predicted proteins | sample RifGroE1_FD_183999 | JGI IMG/M metagenome (GOLD analysis project Ga0209318, IMG submission 183999) | Groundwater microbial communities from Rifle, Colorado, USA - Groundwater E1 (SPAdes) (version 2) | ecosystem: Environmental > Aquatic > Deep subsurface > Groundwater | place: Rifle, Colorado...
AAGATCCTCTATCGGCTGGCCCGCCTGGCCCGGAACACGGATGGTCTTTTCCCGACAACGAAGGCAAAGGAGGTCGCCCATGAATTGCTGGCGCTTCGTCGGCTCGACTGTGCCAGGTACGACCGGGAGATTATTGCGACCAAGGATGAAATAGACCCGGCTGCAGCAGCAAGGGCGCTGGCCAGGCGTGAGATCGAGCTTATGAAAATGGGGATGATCGGTCCTGGTGGTTTTGGTGAGCGTCGTCAGTTGTCGTTGCCATATCGTATTGAACGCTTTAAACCTGGGGAGGGATACTGATGCCTGAGTGTGTACTGGATTTTCTTTTCAACGTGCTGCTGGTGAATCTGGTAGGGATCGGGATCGCTGTCGGCACGGTGATGGAAGACGAGGCTGGTGATTTTTGGGAGCATATCACTAACCTGATCCTTACGGTAATCTTTTGGCCGATAGCAATTGGCATGGCGATAAAAGGGAGGAGAAGATGATTCTGGGCGATAAGGTGAGGGTGAGCAATATATCGGAAGAGGACGCTGCAATTCAGAGCGCGATCTGGCGCTACCTCTATACCCGCGAGAGTGGGGCAAAGAGGATAGTCTGCCAGATCAACAAGGAATACAGGGATAACACGCTGGCTGGGATCGATGTGTTCAAATTCGCGGTTATTGTGGTCGGTCCTATCGCGTTCCTGAAAAAGGCCAGTGACATCTGTGTCTGGCTCGAAGGGAACGGTTATACCCCGTCGCCTACGGGAACATGGAGGAACGCCGATACTGGTGGCCAGTTTGGTAGGGATATTTTTTTCTTGGCTGGCAAACAAATAGCTGAAAGTGATATTCCTATATATCCTCCTGACTTGATTGTATATGTCTAGGGTGGTGGCATGATCACACAAGAACGGCTTAAGGAGGTGCTGCGCTACGACCCGGATACTGGGATTTTTATGTGGATAGCTACCCTGAATAGTCGGGCTCCGGCTGGGTCTGTGGCTGGGTCCACTGATAGGAAGGGCTATATCCATATCATGATAGACGGCAGGTTTTATAAGGCCCATCGTTTGGCTATTCTCTATACTGATGGTTATCTACCCGAAGGCACGGTCGACCACAAAGACCGTATTCCATGGCACAACTGGCGGAATAATCTGCGAGAGGCATCATATCAGTGCCAGGCGAGGAATTGTGGTATGTTAAAGAACAACACATCCGGGGTGAAGGGTGTTTGTTGGGATAAGCGGGGTAGTAGGTGGCTTGCCCATATCAAGGTTGATTATAGGCGAAAACACCTTGGTTATTATGACACCATCCTCGAAGCGGCCTATGTACGTTACGCCGCAGAGCAGTGTCTCGGTTTTCAAGACTGCGACACAAATTCAAGCGCACTGGTTTTTATCCGTGCAAACACTTTGAATGGAGAGAAAAATGGTTAACCGAGTTACATTATTGGGCAATTTGGGCGCAGATCCGGAAATCCGTTACACTGCAGGCGGTACAGCAGTCGCAACCCTGCGGCTGGCAACCACGGAGCAGTACAAGGATAAGGATGGCAATAAACAGGAAAACACCGAGTGGCATCGCGTAATTTTATGGGGCCGACTCGGTGAGATCTGTGGGGAGCTGTTGGAAAAAGGATCTCGGGTATATATCGAGGGTAAGCTCCAAACCAGGAAGTGGACTGACCAGGAGGGTCATGATAAGTTTACAACAGAGGTCGTCGCCAGGGAAATGAAAGCCCTGTCGCGCCGGAAATCTGACGGTGGATCTCAGCACAACCCTGGCGGATCTTCCCCAGATGATTATCCCGAGCCGCCCATGGGCACAGGAGAAGACGACCAAGCCCCGTTCTAGATTCTAGAAATAGGCAGAGGTGAGATATGAAGATGTGTTTTAAGTGTGGTGAGGCTAAACCGATCTCTGAATTCTATCGGCATTCAGAAATGGCAGATGGGCGTCTTGGCAAATGCAAGGAATGCACAAAACGAGATGTTCATCTGCATCGCGCTGCCAATATAGAGTCGGTGAGGGCATATGATCGTGAGCGTGGTCACACACAACACAGGATTGAAAAGAACACCGTCAATGTGGCGAGATACAGGGCGGAAAATCCTGAAAAATACAAGGCTCACGGTGCGGTGAATAACGCCATCCGTGATGGTAAGCTTGATCGTCAGCCATGTGAGGTGTGTGGGGTTGACGATGGTGTGCACGCCCACCACGATGACTATAGTAGGCCCTTGGAGGTGAGGTTCTTCTGTCCTGTTCATCACGCCGAACACCATAAAGCAATGAGAGAAGTGGAGGCTGAAAATGCGGCACTTGCATAGCTGTCTGGATCTGGGCGAAATACGGTTCATCATGTCATTCGTGCCGGGTGAGCTGCAGGAGGTGATGAAGGAATTCCATCTTATCCTGGCTGGCGGTTTCATAAGGGACGCAATTGCCGGCATTCGCCCGAATGATATCGACCTCTGGTGTAACAGCGACGATCGCTGCAGCATGGCTGCAATGTCATATGTAGCGAGGATCGGCGGTGATATCGGTTGGGGGGATTTTGCCGGGACAGTGACGAAACCGGAGCACTTCCCCGTGGCCTTTATCTATGCCAGGCCGTATGCAACGCCCGAGGCCCTGATCGATTCGTTCGATTACAGCGTCTGCCGGGCGGCGATCTGGTTCAATGGCGATTTCTGGGAGAGTATGGTAGATGTGGGCTTCAAGCAGGATGTCGCTGGCCGTCGCTTATCCTACCGGGATGGCCGCAGGGAGGAGGTAAACCGGGATCTTGTGGTGCAGCGGTTATATAAACTGATCCGCAAAGGATACACGCCGTACTGGTGGAGCCTTGAGGAAATGGTTATAAGATGGAAAGAGGAGGATCGTGATGATTGAGAGACTGACGGCGAAGTGGCATGATGCCCCGGTCAAGGCGGTTCCGGTAAAGGACGGTGAGCTTGTCCGTTACGAGGATTATATTGTGCTTTGGAATGCTTTGCACAATATACATCAAGTCTTAAAATTCGTGACGACCGATCTGCGCCTGGAGCCGAATGAGAAGGGCATGGTCAAGCGGGCATTGGCCCGTGGTAAACAAACCCTGGATCTAAAGGAGGGACCGGATGAAGACGACTCCGAATCTGCAGTCTGACCTGGGTACGGTGATGCGTGCGCGGGCAGATAAGGATAAACTGCCCACCGATCATCTCCTGCGTATCCTGGCTGATCGTTTCGACCTCGACCTGAACGGATACATGGCCCAGGAACAAACGAGCACTGCAAGGCAATTTCTGGCTTCCTGGGCGAAGGCCCGCAAGGCCTGGTGTGCATACTCCGGGGAGCCGCTAATCGATGTAAGATCTCGCGACCTGATCGCAAGGGAGAGGTGATGACGGCAAAGGATCGATTTGACTTTCTGACTGAGGAATACGGCTACCTGAAGCAGATCTCCATGGCCGCGTACCAGGAGGCTGTGACCCATTGGTACGATATGGAAGTCCAGGTGGGTAGCCTCACAGTTTCCGACTTAATGGGCGATGCGGTTTGGCTGTGTGAACTGCTCGCGGAGAGGGAGAAAGAGTATGGGCTTTCTGAAAAAGTTGAAGGAGATAGTGATGAAACCGAAAACAAAACCGGTGGAGCCGAAACCGAAGGCAGCGCCTGAACCTGATCGAATCATCTGCTTCTGGTGCCGAACACGGGGGCAGATGGTTGGCAAGGATCTACCGGCAGGTTGGCGATACGTGGAGAGGGTTGACGATCTCCATCCTGGAGAGCAGGCTCGATATTTTTCTTGCGGCGATGAACGCTGCGGGGGTAAACCAAAGGAGGGTGTATGACGCGGGATGAATTGCTGGAGATCTTGGAGCAGGTAGCAGATGGTGGTCTTGATCCTGATGAAGCTGTTGACGAGATCTGTGATGGGTGTGATTGTATTGAGTAGACTGTAAGCAGGAAGTAGTATAGCAGAAAAAAGGCCCGCGCCGGTTCGATCCCAGCAACGGGCCTTTTTGTTAGAAGAGCCAGCGGAGCAGCTTGACGAGCCACCTGTGGTGTACATTGATGTAGATGAATGGTATGTGGCGCATCATGTGGATGTGCCTTCTCAGTGTCATCTTGCCCTCCCTCTTGAGAGATCCATTTTGTAGGTTTTTTGTACGACCGAGGCTTCACCCGAGCGGTGGAACCAGACCTCGTCGTACAGCTGGAAATTGCCAGCCTTCATTTCGAAGACACAATTCCATAAGATCTTCGTCGGCTTATACGGGACAAGCATCTTCTCAATATAATTCATCTCGCACCTCATGGAATTGCAGCCAGGTTATTTTTTGAAGATGAAGGGGAATCCTCCACCTCCGGTCAGCATCCCCATAACGAGCCCGAGGGAGTCCAGTTTCTCCGTCACCAGATCGAGTTCATCCGGATCTCCAGGGGTCTGGAAGTTCGTGTTGGGGATACGCTGGTAGAATTTTTCCATCCCGACGAAGGCCTCGATATGCACCAGCAGTTGGATCGGCACCAGGCCGTTCGACAGCTCGCTACACAGGTCTTTCAGGTGCTCGGGCTTCATGCTCCTCGCCTCAAAGGCTGGCGGTCGCCTTACCGGCAGATCGTTCACAGTTTATCCTCCAGGGCAGACTCTATCCTCAGATAGAGCTTGGCCCAGTAATAATAGCCTTGCGGAGTGCATCTCCAGGTGAAGGACGAGATCAGTGAATTACTTGGACACAGGAAAGATTGGTCGTTTTTAGCCAGCCTACGACTAATGACCGGCGCAACGTGCAGTATGTAGTTCGCTGCGTCGCAATCGATCTTGGCGACCCTGTCGATCAGCCGCTGGCAACCCTCGCCGTAATACCGTTTCATAGAACCTCCACGTAGATTATCGAACACCAGATCTCGTTCTCGTCAGTAACGTAGCAACGCGGAAGCATCTCGCAAAGCGTGACGCTGTCCCTGCCAGCACAGTCATGACAAGATCCATGGCGCTCCGGGATGACCTTTTTGAAGCGCCTGCCGTTGACTTCGACAATTTCATTCATCCTTAACCCCCGCGCAGCCGTTGCACATCTCCTCGATCTCCAGCGTCTTGATGACGCGGCGGATTAAGTCGTCATTATCCATCACGACTACCTTATACTTCTTACCGTCCACTTCTTTGATGTCGCCGTTGTTCATAAATCCTCCTTATTCAACTACGTAATAGTCGCCGTTGTCTTTCGTCCAGCCGTCGTGCAGCATGGCCTGGTTAACGGTGACTTTTTTGAGAACACCAATCGGGGTGAGTTCGCTGGTGGCCAGGTAGAACAGGTTCGCCGTCCGCTTGCCGTTCTTGGGCCGGTTGATAATCAGGATGCTCTGCTGGTTATGTTTTCGGCACAGGCGGTGGATATTGTCATTGTGCTCACTGCCGCCCCAAAGGACGACATAGCTGGTTTCCTGGATGCCGCAGTAGGAGCCGTGGACTTTCTTGACCGGACAGCCGAGCTGCTTTTCGACATAGGCCTGCTCCAGTTTGCCAAGCTGGGTATTGACGGCGAAGATTGCCAGGGCTGATTGTGACTTCAAAAATCTTTTCATACCAGTGCCTCCTGCAGGCTACCTGCGTGATGTTTTAACCAGCTGCCGATCTCATGACGAAAGAGCTTGACCGATTGCTTACCGTTTGGCAGAGTCACACGGAAGACCCTGCCTTTAGATGTCCTACTGACCTTGATAACTCGGTATGTCTTCATATCAGATCCCCATGGTGAATACTTTGCGAAGCTGGCCGAATCGAAATGCTACCAGGCCGTGCTCATTCGAATCCTTATTCATTGGTCGCCCATCCCACGGTGATTGAAAGTCATTGATGATGAAATCCTTCCCCGCGTTCCAATCTTCAAGGACTGCCGCTTTGCTTTTGTAGTCGCGCCCGTAGGCTGGTGTTAAGGTGATCATGGTGTCCTCCAATCTGATGAATGAAAGTGCCGATATTCCACTCTGAGCAGTAGCGCCCAACCGGTTGCAGCCGGGTGCTTATCATATTGCGAGTATGATAAGCGGTGATTTATATTTCAAGGCAACTACAGTGGAATGTCGGCGTGGTTTGACTGCCCATGACCGAGCCCCTTGAGGCCCGGCTATTGGAGGTCAAACTGGCCCTTCTCCGAGAATTCTAGTCAGTCTGATGAACTGCCTATAGGTCAGCCTGCGGATGGAGTTTTTGATCATCCACTCGTAGAGCCCTTTACCAGATTTTCCAGACCGTTCCCATTGCCATACCATCATTGCAAATGTCATAACACTCCTGTTATTTTTCCCGCGATTAAAATAACGGCACCGTAGGCCACCATGGCCCAGGCCGCTATCCTGATGATCTCGAAAACCTCTTCCTCGTCCATCATCACCTCCTAATGAGATCGCAGCCGATATAGGCCTCTGCTACGTGAACATAATCCTGTCCCATGCTCCAGACCAGGCCGGTGTCAACCAGGAACTGGAACAGGGAAGTGATTTCATCTTCGTCCATCATACCGTTTTCGTAGTATGATATCAACGTCGTGAGTTCTTTTTCGATTTGGGTTTCCATACCGGTGACTCCATTTTTTCGAATACAGCTTCACCATTACTGAAATGACCGATTAAGCGGTGAGTGCCGAAGACCTTGAGGAAATTCTCTTCGACCCGTTCCATAAATTTGACTGCCATAGGGGTATTGCGACCGCCGACAGGTATCATCCAGATCGCGATCTGATCGCAGTATTCGCTAATCCCAACCCAGCAGAGCTTATTGTAGGCCAGTACGTGATACTCCCGGCCAATCCAGCGGTCGGTCTTAATGAACGACGGCCAGCGGTGCAGGACTTCGGCCTGGATGAATTCGCGAAGGTCGTCAAACCGGTCGCTAATGTCATCGCAAAAATCCTCGTCCGCCCAGTCAGACCAGAGCCGGTACGCTACCAGGGCATCACTCGGAACTGCTACGCTTCTTGACATATCTCTACCTCCTTAAGGTTACAGGTTTAACAGCCCATGGCGAGGCCCCGTGAGGCCAAGCCATCGAATGTTAAAAATCCAGTTTTTCGGGGTTCTCTTTTGCATCACGCTTTGCCGCCCGCCGGGCCTTGGGGAAGGTCGGCCCGCATCCCATGATGGCTATGCGGTTGGATTCCTTTGGCGGGTATGCCCAACAGGTATACGTCACTCCCTCTTCCTCGATAGAGATAGCCACTCTGACTTTGTGATGGTTGGGAAACGTCCCTCTAAGTAATTGATAATAACGAGCATGGTTGGCACTTGGCTTGCTGTGAAAATTCTTCATGACGTTCTCCTTAAAATGAATGGGCGGTCCCAGGTCCGTGTCCCTGGGATCTCCTTCCGGTCCTCCGCGTCTGCAGTCGCTCGGGCCGGTCGGCGCATCACCGACTATGCTGCCGCCCATAGGGTTATTTGTTGACTACTTTAAAAGTGATTTCCAGTTGCGGGTTTATTTTAACCAATTCCTTTTCGAAGTCCTTGCATAGCATGTTTGCTTTAAGCGCCTGCTCTACGGTGTCTCCGAGGTCGAATAGCTTGCCGGTGGCTCTGTGGTAACCAAATGCTTTTCTTGTTAAGAGCTTCATAGTGCCCTCCCTATTGAGTGTTTCGGCCATATGGCCTTATCAATGCTTGTACAGATCAAGCAGACACTCAGGTCGGTTCGGCGAAGGGGCATGATTGCCTGCTCCGCCTTAAGGGTTCTCGATTAACCTCCCCCTGTTGCTTCCGGCCTCTCTCCGGGTCGTCCTCTCTGCTCTTGTCTTTAATGTAATTCCTTTTGTACAGGTAGTCAAGGGTATTTTGTAATATTTTTAATATCGAGTGAAATCGGTGGAGTATGGTTGCATAAAAAGAATTGATGCTTTATATTAGTAAACATGCGACCAGGAGTCTCCATAATAGTATGGGGCGGGCCTGGCGATTGGCTCTTTTTGGGTGAAAATCATGGAGGCGAACAAAAAAGGATTACAAGTTTACTTGGGAGTTCGGTTGCTTAAGCATCTGATCAACAACCACCCGGCTGTTGGAGAAATGGGCATGGCGGTGGAGGTCACTGACTGGGACGCATTTTTTTCTGACATAGCTAAAGCCCTGTGGACAGTGACAAAAGACGCTGACTCTCCCATGCATCGCGCCATCCATGATGCCGTCCTTCTGGCCCTTGACAAGTCCAAACACGCCTCAATGGTCGAAAATAACAGTGATATCCTCGACTTGGTCGATTTTATGGAGCAGAACGCATGACTGGTGTCATCCATGAGTTGAAGAAGTTGTTTGTTAGGAGCCCCGGCTGGTGGAAGGTCCGCAAGGCCAGGATCAAGGGCGACGGAGGTAAGTGTCAGGCCTGTGGTCGGACCCGGAACCTGCAGGTCCATCATGTCCTCCCGGTCCACCTGTTCCCCTGGCTGGAGCTGGCCATCACCAACCTGATCACGCTCTGTGGTCCCTGCCACCTCCTATTCGGTCATCTTAATCATTGGAAAGCATACAATCCGAACGTCCGAGCGCTCGCCCGGCATATAAGAGCCATGATCCTCAACCGCTGGGATAAGCTCAAGGCCATGGAATCAGAGGCCGATCAGGAAAAGCAATGGCAAAAGTAACGATCACCGTAGAGGATTGCGTAGGGGAAGAACTGGTCAAGGTCCGGATGGAATATGATCCACCGATCCCTGGCGCTGTCGCTGCTGCTGACCTTACGTGCGCTCAATTACTCGGGCTGCAGTTCATGCAGGACTATGGTATTCAACCTCAGAAAACCACGGTGCAATGATAAACAAGCTCTGTTACCAGTGTGTACATTACGAGATGACAAGGTGCAAGCGGCCTGGCGCCAATACGGTCTGCCTCGTCAATGGGTATCACACATCTCCACTGTGCGAAGTTGAGCGGGAATTCGGTGCATTCCTCGCACGCATCGTAGGAAGATGCGGCCAAGAGGGAAGATACTATGACTTCAAAGGAGACCACTGATGCTTGATATCTATGATGACAGAAAAACCGGTACGCTGGTACGCTGGTTGTGCGAAGCAGAGCACACCAACACCGGCGATAAACTCGTTATCTACTGCTACCAGAATGATCCGGCAGATGTTAGGGCCATAGATGCATCTGATTTCCACCGGCAGTATCAACTTAAGTCACAGCGGAGGGGATTATGAGAGGGAGAATAGGCTGGCGGGCACTTGATAGCGACGAAGGACACCGCTGCTGTACCTTCCGCGATTACCATAAAATAGAGTTTATCGAAGGCGCTCTCTTTATTGATGACGAGCCGTTCGATACATCTCTATTACATCCAACTGAACCAGAGATGTGGGTTCATATCCACCCGCATATACATGGAGCCTGCCGGGAGAAATGATATGAGAAAAATGTGGATGGAGTTCTGTGAAGTGTTCACCGTTGTTGCGCTTACGCTTATCAGTATTTCAATAATTGGATACTGGTTTTTCTAATGAGAAAACTCAGATTGCATTATACCTGTTGTGATGGAGTTGGAAGGCATACTCATCGTTTCTATTGGGCAGCTGCCTTATGTGGAAAACTGCAGTACATGCGCGACTGGATAGTATTCTGGTGGAGGGTATAAATGAAAGGAAAGGGTATTCAGATTACAAATAAGGCCTATCGGGATGGATACGAGCGCACGTTTAAAAAAGACAGTGAGATCCCTTTTATCTTGGATAGCCTAGAGAAGATCAATCCATACGCCCGGAAGGGCACAGAAACGCCCAAGCCGATCAAGAACAGCCCACTGATGGAGAGCTGGATCCTGGATATCAACCACTCCGAAGGGCTCCATGACGATTACCTTGACCAGGCCATCTTCCACACCCAGGATGAGGGGAAGTAACAATGGCAACGCGGATTGATTGGCAGATCCTAGACGAGGATTGGCGGCGGAACGAGAAGAGCCCTAAGCAGATGGCTGAAGAGTATCAAGCCCAGACTGGCCAGAAGATAAGCAGGGAAGCTATCAGGCTGCATTACAAGGACCAACCTCGCGATCTTGCGAAGAGAATTCAAGCGGCCACTGAAAGGAAGGTTGTTGAAGCTAAGGTTAAGTTGGCGAGAGTCGAGGGTGACTTGGCAAAACGCCGCCGCCAACTTGGCGATAAGGAAATTGTCGAGGCAAGATCCGACGTAATTGCCCGAATTCGCACGGAACAAGAAGACCAGGCAACAGACAACAGGCGCTTCATTGCCGACGTTCTGGAGGGCCTAAAAGAGGCATATCACCATCCCGAGAAGCTGATCGAACTTGTCGAACTTGTCAATACTGAGCATCCGGACTACATACTTGTCACTAAGCAGTTTGAGAAGATGATTGCACTTGGCGAGATGGTAGACATCCTCAAGAAACTCATGGAGCTCTGGATCAAGCTGGCAGAGGCCGAGGCAAGGATCTACGGTATTGACAAGGCCGATGGCGACAAGGGAGTCTGGACGGTCAAGCTGGACCCGGATGACATTGCCTTATGATCAAGAGCTACGAGACTCAATACGCCAACAACCCGGACTTCAAGCTCACACCGAAGCAGGTTGAGGCCCGCAAGCTCCTAGGGTCCGGCGCTTCTGATGTCCTACTGTATGGTGGATCTCGATCAGCGAAGACTTTCCTTATATGCAGGACCATAGCTGTCAGGGCGATGAAGGCCCCGTTCTCCCGGCATGCGATCATGCGCTACCGGTTCAACCATGTGAAGCAATCAATCATCCTGGACACATGGCCGAAGATGATGCGGCTGTGCTTCCCCGGTGTATCCTGCCATATCGACAAGTCGGACTGGTACGCACAGTTCCCAAATGGAGCACAGGTATGGTTTGGTGGCCTGGATGAGGGTGAACGCCTCGAAAAGCTCCTGGGTATGGAGTACGTGACCATCTTCCTCAATGAGTGCAGCCAGATCAGCTTCCAGGCCCGTGAGACGATGGTTACCCGGTTGGCCCAGCGGATCTATCAGGAGGTTGAGGGTAAAGGCCCGATGTTGCTGGCTCCTCGCATGTATTACGACGAGAACCCACCATCGAAAGGCCACTGGTCTTACAAGATGTTCATCCAGAAGATGAAGGCGGACAAGCGGGAAACCCTTGAGCATCCGGAGCGTTACGCCGTTATGCAGATGAACCCCATGGACAATCTGGAGAACCTGTCTCCGGATTACATGGACAAGCTGAACGCCATGACAGCCAGGATGCGCCTGCGGTTCAGGGATGGCGTGTTCAGTGAGATCGTAGAGAACCAGCTGTTCGATGATGTGAAGATCGAGACATACCGCGTTGTTAACGACATCGACGTACCCGATATGGTCAGGATCGTGGTGGCTGTGGACCCGAGCGGCAGCGGTGATGAGGAGAATGCGAAGAACGACGAGATTGGCATAGTCGTAGCCGGGCTCGGGATCGATGGCCTTGGCTACCTGCTGGCCGACTGTACGGTCAAGGCCGGGCCAGCAACTTGGGGCAAGGTCGCCACTGATTCTTTTGAACGATTTGAGGCAAATACGATAGTCGCGGAACAGAATTTTGGTGGCGCTATGGTCGAACGCGTGATCCAGGTCACCAGGCCGAGGACACCATATAAGGCCGTCACTGCGTCCCGAGGTAAACAGGTCAGGGCCGAACCCATCGCCGCACTGGTAGAGCTGGGGAAAATCCGGCACGTAGGCTACTATCCCCTGCTGGAGGACGAGCTGGTCCAGTTCACGACCAACGGCTACCAGGGACCAGACAGCCCGAACCGTGCTGATGCCTATGTGTGGGCATTCACTGAGTTATTCGGTGCCATTGTGAAGAAGGTAAAGAAGGATAAGGTCATCATGCCGCCGAGGGTGCCGCTGGATCGAGGCGTGGGGTATTGATGGAGCATGTGCAGATTGTTAGGGGTGAGGATCTCTCGCCGGGCTGGTATAAAATCATATATCTGATATCATTGGAATTGGCAATTTAGGGGGTGGTGATGGCAAGGAGCAAAGACAGTGTTAGGCAAGAGCAGGAAGACCGCATGTACGAAGAGGAAGAAAAGTCCCTGCTGGCCAGTAAGGAAGACCTGGATGGTGCATCCGCTGGCAAGAACGTGATCGAGGACGATGCGACCGAGGGCGCTCCGGAAGGTGCGATCCATTCCGTATTGAGCGAGGCGGACGAGGCCGAGCTGGCCATGATCGAGGAGGAGGCCGTCATGACCGTGGCCCAGTCCATCCTCACGACCAGGAACGAGGCTGTCGAGTGGCGTGCCATGTCCGGGGTCGAACTGTGGTGGAGGATCAGCGAGGAGCTGCTGGACTACACAACGGATCTCCCGGCATACAGCACGATGATGGACTATGTATCCGGCAACGCGCCGATCAAGCAGACCGGCGAGGTGGCCAGGTCCAAGGCCGTCATGAACATTATTAGAGGCCGGTGCGAGGTAGCACAGGGCAGGATCGAGGATATCCTCTTCCCGGTGTTCGCAAAGAACTACGGCTTCAAGGTCACACCGAGGGCCGAGGTCGCCAGCATGAGGGGCGACATGAGCCCGGCCGTCGGCCCCAAGGGCGAGCCGATCGAGTTCACCGATGGACAGCCTGCAGCCCTGAATGATGTCTACAACGAGCTGATGGCCAGAGCCACCGAGTCCATGGCCAAGATGGAACAGATCGTGGACGACCAGCTCACGGAGTGTCAGTACAACGAAGAGGCCAGGAAGGTTATCTCCCGCGCCGTCCGCATGGGCACCGGCATCATCAAAGGCCCGTGCGCTTCGAAGAAACTCCGCAGGATCTGGAACCCCACCAAGGACAAGAACGGCAAGATGGTTCACATCCTTGAGTACAAGCAGGACAACAGGCCGATCTCCAAGGAGGTCGATCCCTGGAACCTGTACCCAAGCCCTGACTGTGGTGACGACCCGCAGAAAGCAGCCTACTTTTGGGAAAAAGATACGATGAGGGTTGCCGATGTGCAGCGCCTTATCGGACAGCCTGGCTATTCCCCTCGACAACTTGAACTGGTCCTGCAGGAGCAGCCCAAGCGCCTGAACGTGGCCCAGGATCAGCACGCGAACGCCTTCAAGGTGCGGGTTGAGAACGCCCAGCGCGGTGAGCTGTACGAGGTGTGGGAGTATAACGGCAACGTCCGCCCGGACTTCCTGGAGGTCCTCAATTGTAAATGCACAGGCGATAAGCCGGTCAGCGCCCGCGTCATCTTCATTAACGATCACCCGGTCAAGGCAGATCTCAACCTGCTGGACACAGGTGACAACCTTTATGATTTCTTTCCTTGGTCGCCCATAGATGGATTGCCATGGGGTGCAGGCGAGCCCATGAAAATGGCTTGGGCACAGAGGATCATCAACGCTGCATGGCGGCAGATGCTTGACAATGCTGGCGATTCCTCTGGTAGTAACGTCGCCATCAAGGGCATTGAACCTGCTGACGGCATCTGGGAATTGACAGGCAAGAAGCTGTGGAAATGGGACGGCGACACCGACTTCGATGACATCCGGAAGGCGATCACATCGTTCCAGACCACGAACAATCAGGCAGACTTACAGGCTATGTTGGAACTGGCCTTGCGATTTGTGGATCTCATGACTGCAACTCCAACCATTTTTCAGGGGGAAATGCAGGAAACTCCTGAGACGTTGGGGGCCACGAACATTGTGGTTGACAGTTCCAACATTACTTATCGCTCCAAGGTCAAACTGTGGGATGATCGTATCACCGTGCCCCACCTGAGACGGTATTACGACTACAACATGCAGTATCATCCTGATCACAAAGCGAAAGGTGACTTCGACGTTGACCCACGCGGAGCGTCTATTCTCTTCGAAAAGGATCAGATGCGCCAGATGCTCCTCACGGTCTGGCAAATGAAGGCAGATCCTGACATCCTCCGTAGGACCGACTGGGATAAGGCTGTCGAACAGCTCTATGCCAGTGCCCATCTTGACATCCTGAAGCCGAAGGAAGAGCAGGGCGATGGCCAGCCGCAGGCATCGGCAGATCCGGCAGCAGCAGCCAAGCAACAGCAGCAGCAGGCCATGATCGAGGTTGCCAACATCCGCGCCAAGACCGAGATGGATAAGGCAACCCTGGTGCAGCAGGCCACGATGAAAGAACTGGAATTCAAGGCCGCTGAAGCCGCCAAGGACCGCCAGCATGATCAGGCCATGAAGCAGATGGATCTCCAGATCAAGATGATGGAATACTCTGAGAAGAGCAAGATCGAGCTGTCGAAGCTGAAGGTACAGCTGGCGATCAGCGCCGAGGGCATGAACCTGCAGCAGAACCTCTCCGAGAAGAGCGCGGCCCAGACTGATCAGATGGATGCCAGGGACAAGGCCCATAGCGACATCCAGGGTGAGAAACAGGCTGAACGAGAGGAGCGGCAGATCGTAGCCAAACAGGTGGCAACTCCACCGACTGAGCCCGCAGGCCGGGCACCAGCAGGGCAGGCATACCCGAGATAAGGAGAACAAATGGATTTACCAATGTTTATTGCAGACTTTTTCAGGCCAGCCAATAAGGAAGAGATCACCGAGATTCCACCTTCAATCGAACCCATGATCGAGGGCACGACCCCGATGCCTGGCGATATCACGGACACGCCACCAGTGGTTGACCAGGCCCAGCCCATGCCGGATCTCGTAGCCCTGGCGAAGAAGCACGGCCTTGAGTCAATGGCCAAAGTCCTGGA
>Ga0209318_1001475_pt1 | contig 14689 bp, 14 predicted proteins | sample RifGroE1_FD_183999 | JGI IMG/M metagenome (GOLD analysis project Ga0209318, IMG submission 183999) | Groundwater microbial communities from Rifle, Colorado, USA - Groundwater E1 (SPAdes) (version 2) | ecosystem: Environmental > Aquatic > Deep subsurface > Groundwater | place: Rifle, Colorado...
AATAAATTCTTATACCTCTATTGCCTAACATCTTACTCCAGAATGTTTCTACTCGACCATACCATCCAGTTTGATGTTTGCATGGTTCTGTATATGTAGTTGTGTAACAATTATAATTATCTTTATTTTTTATACTTGATTCTACTGCTTCGACAAATTGCTTCAATTCTTTTTTAGTTGTCAGGTTTATTGTTTTTGATATACTTTTTGTTGCCATAATTTTCACCTTATGAAATTCATGTTTCATGTTCTAACTTATCCAAACTTTAAATGCACCTTTTGTTAGTTTATCAACACACATATATACGCCTTTGCCAGCTCCAAACTCCATTTGACTATCTTCTGTACCTTTGAGAAAATAACGCATATAACACTCTTCAACATCCTCTACGGTTATATCTTTACCTTCTTCTTCGCATACTGCTAATACAAATTCTTCTTTAGTTTTATATTCTGATTTTTTACCTACAACTTCTCTTGTAGGTTGTAACATTAATAAACCTTTCATAATTTACTCCCTTTAAAATTGAGTATTCGTATGCTTATATTAATTATATTGGATCAAGTGCTTTACTTACTTCATCAATCAAATCCTTAATAATAATCGCTTTCTTATAAGTTTCATTGAATACGCACAAACTTTCACCTTGTTCTTTCTCCCATTGATTTATTAATTCTTGCGCTTGTGATAACAAAGGACTCCCAGTACTTAAATGGTCATACATATCTTCGTAACCATCTTCACACTTATCATTAATAACATCTAATAAATCAATAGAAAGATGAGGTTGACCTTCTACAGCCCACATATATTCAGGCACATCTTCACCATCTTTTAATTTATCATATATCCATTCTTCAAGGTCTTCCTGTGTCTTTAAGTGGTCATCACTACCGAACATATAATATCCGTCATAGTCCTTATAATTTATCTTATCAGCTTTCTGGAACGCTTCTGCATCCTTTTGTGCTTGTTTTGTACGATATTCATTGTTTCTTTCATCAATAGATTCCCGACAATCACACCATGACTTATTTAACTTTCCACAATGTTTACAAACATAGAGTGTCCCTGTGTAACAACGTCTACATGGTTCAATAAATGCTTGACTATTGCGTTCAGTTAGTACAAACCTAAGTCCTTTACATTCAGGACAAAGTGCTTCATTTTCCTTTAAATTTATAATTAGTTTATTTTGTAATTGAGAAAATAATTCTCTTGTTGATGGTTCTGACATATGTATTCATTCCTTTCAACTTATATTTGCTTACTTTCATCATCCAAAACTACTATATGTAATATCTTTCTATAGTCAAATATCTTCCAGCAGCTTGAACATCTAACATTTTCCAAATCCCAAGTTATAAGTTTTGCTTCTTGTTTACAGTAAGGACATATTGATTTAATCATATCTTTATCCTTTTTTATTTTTTAATATATTTCTCATTTCTTCTATAGACTCATCTATTGTTCGATTTAATTTTGCTGATAATAGAATTACTTCTGCCAAAAATCTATCGTCTTTACTTGGTATCTTCGATGTGTCAAATTGAATTATCAAAATATCACCTCCATGTTAAATCTTTCCACATACCATTATCTTCATTTTCTTTTAACTCTACGATTTGCAACAATCTTCCATCATCATACCATGAACCATTTTCTTCAGTAATTTCTTGATAATTCTCAATTATACTTTGCATATAGTCACTATGTTTTCTTTTTGATTCAGCCCAATTTTCAACAATAGTATTCATATATTGATCTACTTTATTATGCCAATCGTTAATAGCTTCCCTTATTGAATTACCTTCACAAATATAATAATGCATATAACTACAATTTGGCGATTCCATTTCTCCACCAGTGTTTGCAAATATCAAATATTTTTTCATATAATGTCCTTTCTTAAACCTATAAAATTTAATTTTCATATAGTTCAATTATTATACTTTGTTAGTTTACGTTTATTCTTAGGCATTATGTATTTTTTATAATCATACCTTAGCCATTGATAAATTTTATGATAACGCTCATATGTAAAATTTGTATTACTTGAATTATACCAATTATTTAAAGATTTATTATCTTTACTTCTGTTGCAATTATGACATGCAGGAACGCAATTCTTAATATCATTTCTACCTTCAAATATTACATGTTCTCTATGTAATCCCTTTTTAAATATATTTCTATGCTCGTCTTCAGTCATTCCGCAGTAAGCACAACAGTATCCACCTTTTTCATTTTTAAAATATTCTTTACAAGCAATCCATTCTTTTTCAGTTATTCTGTGGGTTTTAGGTTTTCTATTATTACCGTATTCTTTTGCTTTAGCTTTTCCATGTTCTGATTGTCTAAACTTTCTACTTAATTCTATGTAATATTCTCGATTCTCTTTTTTGTAATTAAGGTTGTCTCGCTTAATAATTTCTTTATTGTCTTGATAATACTTTCTTGACCTTTTTATAAATGTTGTTTCTCTTGCTTTCTTAACTGCACACTTTTTACACCATGTATTTAATCCATCTCTTTTACTACTTTTGTTATAATAGTAATAATCTAAAGTACATGGCAACCAAGGGTCTTCTTCGGGGAAATATGTATGATGTTGGTTGCACTTCTTTTCTAGATATCCGTTTATTTCTCTATGATTTTCTTCATATAATATATGTCCTCCCAATAATATTAACCTCATTTCCATTAATAATAACTACTAACCTTTCTCAAAAAACTTTTACCTCCCTGCCACATTTTTATTATACTACCACAGGAAGGTAATGTCAACTATTATTTATATGTTGTTTGTATTATTTTATACGATTTCTTAGATAATAATAAAATGTACAGAAGATATATTTGGCGGTGTAATCTTTGTCTGAAAATATGAAATTTAGATCATATCTATCAGCCATCGAATGTAAACTACCAATTGCAGATTTAGAAGCATATTTACTTTGGTATCGACCTTCGTACATATCAGCATAAGTTGAATCCTCAATAATTATGTGCATTTTACCTTTATGACGTAAAAATTCAGATTCAATTCTATCTCTTTCAACAAAATTCCCAATTATCTCATCAAGACATCCCTTACGTTCAATGGTTATTTCTTTATCATAATATGTGGGTTTGATTATACCTAATTCTAAATTAGCAGGAATAAAAAATGAATAATCTCCCCAATCTAATTTCTTACTAATATATGGTATTTTCTTTTTATCAAACCATTCAGTAACATGGGAACATTGCTGTTCCCTTGAATCACATATAATAGTCATTGATGATAATATTTGTTTCATTTCTGATTCAGTATATTTAAATCTATTAATCATCATCGTTTGCTCCATTCTGAAATTTATAAGTCACGTTACTATACTTTGAAACCCAATATTCTATTGTTCCTTCAACTTCTCTGTATATCTTTTTACCTGTTTCTGGATTTATTTCTCCTGTCGGTTCTTTTTGAAGTTTTTCATCAATGTATTTAATATATAAGAAATCACCTTGTGCAAACAATACTTTATTATATAAATTAGTCCACATCTTTATCTCTATATTTTCTCCAGTTTTAATCCTATACAGAGTAGCCTTAGTAATTGATTTTAAAACTTCTAATTCAGAAACATAATATATATCATATGAATATTGACTATCTGAAAAAGTTAATATTCCCAATATCTCCTTCTGATTATCAATTATTTCTTTTACCGTTAAAGGAACATTTTCAATATTACTTATTATATCTTGTAGTAATTCTTCATTCCTAAGTTTGGTTATTTTCTTAGCAGTTTCATTTCCATATCCCAAAACGAAATCTAACTTTAGTCCATACTCATCAATTTTAGCCTTAGAAATCTCTTTTGCATATCTGAAAATATCATACCACTTAATAATTTGCAAAATATAATTTACTCCTCCAAACTGTTTAAAGTAATTCAATTTTACAAGTTTATCTACAACAGTTTTATTAATTCCAGTTCCTTGTAAACAGTCGAGCAATTCAATAAAGTTATTATAACTATTTTGTCCAAGTTCAAATAATGTTTGAGATACTTTTTCACCAAATCCTTTAATGCTGGACATATTAGGATAGATAACTTTGTTTGTTTCATCTATATTGACTCTTCTATTATCTATACCAAATTCATAGTCACCTAACTTATAATCATAGAATATTAATGCTTCTTTTACTAGTGCATCTATCTTTTTCTTATTCTCTTTATCTTGATAATGGTTAATAGCTACTTCATAAAATTTTGTTGTATGATGTGCTTTAAACCATGCCTGATATGCACTATCACCACCCATTGAGAGAGCGTGTGGAGCATTAAAAGCGTATCTGGAAGAATCCTCTATTACATCGAATATATTATCAAAATTATCAAGATTATTAAATATCTTAATCCAGTTTTCCTTCAATGTAGTTTTAAGATTTTCTAGTTTTTCACCTTTAAGTTTCTTTTTTGATATTGCTTTAATTACACCATAGGAATCACCCATAGGAACACCAAGAAATGCTAGTATTTTCATTATAGATTCTTGATAAATCATAAAGTGGTAACTATCTTCAAGTAAGTTATCAATAACCTTTTCACCTGTTGTATAATTTTCTCTTGCTAAAAAGGTTGGTAAAAGTGATTTAAAGCCAGGTCTAATACCAGCTATAAAAGCACTGGATTCAGCTAAATTGGTGCATTTATATTGTTTTGCTTTTTTAGTTGTAGACTCTTTTTCAACTTGATTTACACAACAAGTAATACCATTAGCATATATATCCCAAGTAGATTTATCATTTTTAATCATATCTCTTAATTCATCAAAAGTAGGTACTTCTCTTCCAACACTTTGAAAGAATTTATGAGTTAAATGAACACTATCCACTATAAGATAATCATTTTTTACATACCCGAATTCATCAAGATAATTACCTTCTATGCAAGCACATAATGTACGTTTTCCTGTAGTTTCAGATACAGCAGTAATTAGTCCAATTTTACGCCTTATATCTCCTTCAAGAAGCAAATAGCCACAGGCATGGCACTTCAAATTAATTGTAATTCCTTGATATTCCAAACTACCCTTATATATTTCCAAATATTCTTCAGGAATGAAATCTTCAATATGTATAAACTCTTTATCTTCTTCATCAGCATATTTTAATTTATCATTGTATTTATCAATAAACTTAGATATCTCATTTGCTACTTCTGGCTTAACATCGTTTGCTCCAGCATATAGTTGCCATGCTGCTTTCTCTTTTAACTTTTCAATAGCCATCAAAGGATAACAACTATGATACCCAATTAATTCTCTAGTTGCTTCTACAAAAGGCTCTGCTACAGCGATATTATAGTCGATATCGGGCATTTGACCACTTAATACTCTATCTTTTGTTAAAAATCTTTCAGGGTATATTGGAATTTCGCAATTAAACCTATCTATTGTAGTGAATCCTAAAAGTTTATTTGTAATAAATGATGCAGAACTACCTCTTGATGTAGTAGTTAGAATACCACCTTTTTCATTGACAGCTTTAGAAATTATATGATAATTGGTTAATGGATAATCCACTACTCCGCTATCAATATATTCTCCTACCTCATATCTTATACCTGCAACTTTTTCAGGTGTTTTAAGTGTTTCACGTTTATAACTTTCATTTATAATTTTTTTAAATATTTTAATTCTTTCTTCATATGTAGTATTTGGATAAACACAAGGTATTTTAAAACTCCGATCAAAAACTATTTCTTCACATCCATTGACAAATACATTTGTATTCATCATAGCTGTTAAAATTTCTTCATCATTTAAAATACCTTGCTTTATAAATCGTGCAAATATTTCTTTGCTATCAGGATAATCAAGATACCACCCGTCTTCATCATCATAGGTAATACCTTTATATTTCAATATTTGATCACGCTTAATTGCATTTTCTTGTTTAACATAATGGCTATCTAATCCGCAGATGATTTGTATCCCATATTTCTTAGCCATTTCTAAAATTCTTTTATTTAAAATCTTCTGACTTGGAGTATCATGATTTTGTACTTCTAAGAAAAAGTTATTACCAAAGTGTTCATGAATCTTCAACCATGTATCTTCAGCATCTTCATATTTCCACCCCGCAATGCAAGCGGAAGTCGCAATCATATTTCCTTTTGGAATATTTAATAATAGCTCTAAATCAATCCTAGGCTTATAATAATATCCATCTTCATTAGCTATAGAAAGAGCAAAATTCAGATCTTCTCTACCCTCTGTATTCTTAGAAATAAGACAAATATGACAATTTGTTCTATCTCTTAATGTTTTAATTTCTCCAGATTTATCCTTTTTAAATTCTCCCGTTTCTTTATCAATTTCAGGATATTCTTTTAATCTATCTTTTACCCAATATGCTTCAGCAGAATGTCGATACTTTAATTTATTTTTTTCTGCTACCTTATATACTTCAAATTGATTCCCTTGATTTCCATGATCTCCACTAAATAAACATTTGCTTTTATATTCTATCGTTCTTTCAGCATAATTTTCTATTGATTCTGCACAATCAGCAGTAGATGCATTTGAAAAGTCTTTATGATTATGATAATTCTCAACATAAAGATTTTCTAAATAATCATCTATACTATAAGGAAATTCAAATGATAATGTTGGTATTATTTTTTCAATTATAGATTTCATTATTACTCCTTAAATTTTATTATTTCTTTTAATTCATCTGCAAATAAACAATACTTTCCTTTATTTCTACTTTTATTTTCATTTGTATTAAATGTAATGTATAATTCATCCTTTGCTCTAGTAATATCAACAAATAATAGTCTTCTTTCTTCTTCAAGCGAATTTAAATCATCTTGTATATCTACATATTTAAATGAATTTATAGTTGTAATGACTACACTCCATTCCTTACCTTTACTGCTATGGGCGGTAGTTAAAGTTATCGCATTGTATTTGTTTTCATCCTTTTCAATGCTGGTATCATCATTGTATAAATTTATTTTATAAAGATGTTCTAAAAAAAAGTTAAAATCTTCAAATGTACTCTCTTGCAAATTTTCAACGAAACTTTTAACTATTTCATCTTTATTTATAATTGGGGCAATCAATTTATAAAAATATTCTATTTTCAAATCGTCAGATTCTAAATTACTAAATTCTTCAATTATCTTTGATTTGAATTCATTACAAATATTTTCAATATCCTCATTATTCTTTTCATTAAGTTCATTAATAAAATATAAATGTTCCATCAGATAATAGTCATGTTCATTATTTCTAAAGAAATTGCTTAAATTTATTATATGTTGAACGTTTACATTATCAATATATAATTCACTTGCTTCTATTACACTAGGAATACTTTCTTTGTTTAGATAATCCTTGATTTCCAATAACTCCTTCTTAGTTCTTGCAATTACACAAATTTCATATTTAGAGATACCTTCAGCTATCTTTTCCTTAATTATATTAGTAATTCCAATATACTCATTTTCTAAAGTATCACAAGGTATTAATACAGGAACTTTATCACTGATTTTTCTACCAATAATCTCTTTATCAATTCTTTGCGTATTTAACTTATTCAACTCATTAGCAACATAGCATATTTCATTAGTTGACCTAAAATTATCAAGTAGAAAAACATCATTTACATTTATAAATTGTTTATCGAAGTTTAAAATATTTTCAGGTGTAGTATTTCTAAATGAGTAAATTGCCTGAGAATCATCACCAACAACCATTAAAGAAGTGATGTGATTATATTTTTCCAATAAGTGTAACAACTTTACTTGTGTAAAATCTGTGTCTTGATACTCATCAACGATTATATGCTTAAATCCATATTTAGTAATCAAGTTAGGGTATGTTTCAAAAAGTTCAATCAAATATAATATCTGATCCTGATACTGTAATAATCCTTTAGATTTCAATTTTTCATTAAATTTAGTATACATTTCATAAATAAGATTAGCCTTGTCTGACTCTATATTAAAATCTTTTTCTTTAGACAAAACCTTCTCATTAAACATATCAATGCTATAGTCATAGCTTTTTATAATATTAAAATATATTATAAGTTGTTTAAAAGCTCCTTTAGCATTGGGATAATTAAGTAATGGATTTCTATAATTTAACCATTCTATTTTGCTATATTCTTCTATTTCAAGCAATTCTTTAATAATATCGTTTATATCTATTGAGTTTGCTAATTTAGGCTGTACTTGAAAACCTAATGTATTCCACTCTTTAGACACAATACTATCTCCAAAAGAATTGAATGTAAATATATTGAGGTTATTTACATTTATATTTTTTATATTATAGAAGTTTAGCCAATAGCTAATTTTTTCTCTTAACTCCTGTGCTCCTTTATTCGTGAAGGTTATTAACAATATATCTCTTGGAATATAGCCCTTCTTAAATAATTCTATTGTCCTCATAACCATACTAGATGATTTACCTGATCCTGCTACGGCATTTATCCTATAACTACCTTTCTCTATATCTACAACCTGTTTTTGTGCCTTAGTTAATTTAAGTTCTCCGCTAGATTTTTTTGAGTCTACAACTATTTCCATATCTGATTTATTTTCAACATCTTCATAATTACATAGAGTTGAATAACTACAAAAATCACAATCATTTGATTTACATTTTTCTGAGTTAAAATTCAATTCAGAATTTAAAAGTTCAATAATTTTACTATCAAGCGATTTATCATAATCAAAGGTTATAATATTATTTCCTATAGAATTATCAAAATATAAAATGTCGGCTATTTCTGTCATTTGTTTTTCGTGTTCTTTTTGTAATTTCTTATCTGAATAACCAATTATTTTTAGATTATCTAGATTTTCAATTAACTTTTTTTTGTCAGTCAAGAATTGAGAATATAGTGCCTTTTCATCCTTTTTGCCTTTCAGATGATAGAATGAAGATATAATAGGTTTTCCTTTATTGACATATAATTGCTCTCCTAGTTTCTTTAAAAGATATAATTCTATGTCGTTCTCAGGTAAATTTTTATCAGTTCTTGCCTTATAACTCAATTCGGTTGAACCAATTTTATATTTTACCACTTCTATATTATTGGGATTTTCAAAAACTATATCAGCATTAATCTCTATTTCATGATTATTTATATGTACATTTCCATATATGTTTTTAGTTATAATTTTTCTACCTTGTAACTTTTCAAAAGTTATATACCTTAATAGATGAGAGAATATTATATTTATTTCTACCGCTTTCTCTTGATTGGTTAAGAAAAACTTTTCTTCAATAAGACTAATTATTATAGATTTTAACTTTATCTCATCTATATTTATGAAATCATAATCCTTAATAATAGCTTTATATATTTGTTTAATCATACTTGACTTATTATTCAAAGTTTTAAAGTTATTAAATTGAGATACATAAGCTTTAAACTTACAATCTTTAATATTTTTGAGTTGATATAATTTTATTTTTTTCATCAAGAATTCCTTTCCCTGTCTTATTTGAATATTGATTGTGTCTTTTTATTTTTATCGTCCTTAACGATACTTATAAAATTAAAGGTTTTTCCTTCAAACATCATATTAAAATAGCCTGTTGCTCCATTTCTTTGTTTTGCAATAATTACTTTTCGATCTTGTATTTCTACTAAATCATCAACGCCTGAAGGTTTGTGAATAAATATTACATTATCTGCATCTTGTTCCATATCACCACATTCTCTTAAATCACTTAAACGTGGTTCTCTGGATTCTCTTTCAGTTAACCTAGTTAATTGAGCAAGAGCCACTATTGGAATATTAAATTCTTTTGATAATGCTTTTAAATTTCTACTTATATCTCCTAGTTCTTCAGTTCTATTATTTGTTTTTTTATAGGTAAGCATTAACTGGAGATAATCAACAAATAAGACATCTAGTTTATTTTGTGTTTTCATATTTCTGCAATAAGCTCTTAAATCTTGTATATATCTTATTTCTTCTATATATAAAGGTAAGTCAGATGCTTCATCTACTGCTTTTTCAAATGCATTCCAATCATCAATAGACATAAGTTTAGGTTTTCTTAATTTATGACTATTAATTTTACCTTGTGAAGACACAACTCTTGAAAATAATTGTTCATCAGACATTTCAAGTGTATCAAATGTAACGTGAAGACCTCTTTTTGCTAAATTTAAAGCAATTTGCATAGCAATAGCAGTTTTACCACAACTAGGTCTTGCACCAATGATGGAAAATTCTTGTTCATGTAAACCATCTAACCAATTGTCAAAATCTGAAATTCCAGTATAATATTTTTCTTCACCATCATTGCTTTGATTCTTTTTTCTTTTAATCTTTTCTTTAAAATCTACTGCAATAGACTTTAAATTTTTTTTACTTTTTTTATCATTTACATTTATTGCAGACAGCAATTCTAATGAATTACTTTTAATATCAACAACATTTTCAAAATCACCATCATAAGCTCTGTTTATTATTTCATTTGAAATCTTAATTGTTTTTCTTCTCACTGATTTTTCTTCTACTATGCTTGCATAATGTTTTGCATTTGCAGTAGTTGGTACACCAGTAGATATTGTTGATAAATATTCCAAACCACCAATATTATTTAGTACACCCCTACTATCTAAATTTTCTGATACCGAAATAATATCAACTGGTTCATTTTTATTAAATAATTCATCTATAGAATTATATATTTCTCTGTGTATATCTTTATAAAAATCATCTGACTTAATAATTGAAATAATATCTGGTATTTTATCATTATCAAGTAACATTGATCCTAAAACTGATTGTTCTGCTTCAATATTATGTGGAGGTATCCTCCCAAGTGAATATAAATCCATATATCTCTCCTAATCGCATGAATAATTTGATAAATCTCTATATTGTGGTTGTTTTTTGGGTTGATTGTTTGCTTGACGTTTTTTATCTAAATTGTCCCACATTAAAATTGTTCTATAATGACTATCTTTTTGTCTCTTTTTCTCTGTAGGTTTCTCTCCAATCCAATTATCAAGATTTTCTATTCTTTCTTTAGTTGATTCTTCTCCAAATTTATTTACAAGTTTTTGATATTCTTCATCAGTTAAATACACGTAATCTAAATATTTTTTCTTATCACTTGGTATTATTTTTGTCTCTTTATTTTCAGCTAAATTGGTATTAGAATTAACTTTTCGTTTCATTTTTTGAATATTATTAACTAAGTTTGGAACAAATAACACTCTATTCTTCCACATTTCTTTATCTATAGCATTTAAATCACATAGAGTATTTAATATTTTCTTCATTTGTATACTATCAATTTTAAATTTTTCAAGTAACTTATTACATGAATCAGTTGTTTTTACTATATATTGATAATTAGGACTTGAACCTAAAACTTCAAGTAACTTAAACCACACTGCATATCCATCATTACCATATAACATTTCTAATGCTCTTATGGTTGTACTATCCTTTAATAAATGCGGAAAATATTCCGTTGATTGTTTAGGTCTACCTTTTGGCATTAATAATCACCTACTTATTTATATATAATTATATGGCTTGATAAAATTTATTATATAAATCAATATACTCCCATTTGTTTATATAACAATTATATTTAGAATTTGTACCTATACACATGGATACCAATTTTAATTCTTTTGATGGGATAATAAAAACCTTTTCAATATTAGTTCCATTTTCATCTAATGCATATAATATGTATAAATCACAAGTAGGAAGCTTTTTATTAATTCCAAATGTGTGTAATCTACATCCGCATTCATCTAAATAAGCACATCCACTTTTTACATCTATTTTAATATTACCATTTATAACTAAATCATATGGAGCTTTCATAGTTGTTTCTTCAACACGATAACCCATCTGAATTAATTGATTCATACATATTTTCTGATATGATACTCCCATTAGCGTTTCACTATCTTTAATTTCTAAATTAAGCATTTTAGCCCACGTGTAGTAACCATATCCTCTTATAATAGCATTGTGTAGATTTTGATTTTGTTCAATCGACAGAACCTCACTCCTACTAGGCATTCTATTAATTTTTAATTGTTGTATTATGTAATATATTCTATTTTTAATTTCATCATCCTTTAATAATTTCACTGATTTTTTAATATCTAATTTTAATTTATTAGCCCAATAAATATATCCTCCTGAATCAGAAATTGCTCCGTCTAATCCTGATATATTAGTAATTCTAGTTTCTTTTGATGTTGGCATTCTCTGTATATTTAAGATACTCATTGCTTTAAATATACTATTTTCAATATTATTTTCTGTCCAATTCATCTATCGTATTCACCTCAAAAAATAAGATTATAAGAGGGATGTAATATCCCCCTTATATTAATAGAATTGCTTTTGTTAGAAAGGCAAGATATCATCATCCATAGGTGAGAAACCTCCTGCATTAGGAGCACCCTGCTGACTTGGATTTGTTCCTTCACTCTTTTTGCTATCTGCAAAATAAGTTTCTTCAACAATTACTTCGGTCACATAATGTTTCTTACCTTCATTGTCATCCCATGTTCTTGTTTCAATTCTTCCTATTACAACAACTTGTGAACCTTTGTTGAAATACTTAGATATAAATTCTGCTGTCTTTGACCATGATTGACAATTGATAAAATCTGCTTTTCTTTCTTCTCCTTGTTTTTGGAATCTCTTATTTACTGCTAAAGTGAAACTACAAACAGCAGTATTATTACCTGATGTGTATTTTAGTTCAGGGTCTTTCGTGAGTCTTCCCATAAGTATTACTTTATTCATAATTTATTATCCTCCTATTTATTGTGTTATTTTTATTTTGTTTAGTGCTTCGATAACAGCATTTGCAACTTCTATATCTTTAATTGTGGTGTAATTTGCAACTACATGTTTGGACTTTATTGCTGTTTTAATATCTGCTTCTGATACCTTTAATGAAGTTAATTCAGCAACGATAGTCTTAATTTTTTCTTTAGCTTGTGTAAGTTCATCTACAGGCAATGATTCTTCAAATTTAGGAGTTTCAGTTTTTGGTTGTGGTTTAGGCGCAGGAACATCACCACTATTTGCCCAATCATATAATGCCATTCCATCTTTTTCAGTTAATACGTCATATCTATTCTCAAAAAGATGTGTGTTGTCTTTCATAGCATCAGCAACATGTGTCTGCTGGTCAATATTGAACGTCACAGTATAGTTGTATTCAGTATTGTCCCTCTGCTTATATCCTAAACCAACTTTCTTAGGCACTTGCTTACCGTTCTTATCCTCCATGACATATTCATCTTTACCTCTTACTGTAGCAAAAACATGTAATGGGGATTGAAGAATTCTTTCCATAAAAGGATCATGTCTAGGGGTAATTTTTGACCAATTAGTATAACTATTTCCTGGCATTTTTGAATGAACCTCTAAGCAATAATCCCATTCATGAGTTATACTATCAATAATTAAAATTGTATAACCACCATCAACAGCAGTGTCTATCGCTTCGATATATTTTTCTGGTGTATAAGGTGCTTCTAATTGTAGGTCATCAAAGTCAAACTCATTTGCATAATATCTAATACGACCATTTTCTGTATCTATTGCTGCAATCTTTCCACCAGACTTTTTTGCAAATCCTGTTGCAAGTCTAAGCATTGAATATGTTTTACCAGAACCAGAAGCTCCTGCTCCAAGAACCTTAACCCATATTTGTTCTCTTTTTGCTTTTTTAAAACCTATGTTAGCCATATGTACTAATTACCTCTTTCTTTTTTATTATTTATATTTAGTTAATTACTAACGTCTTGGAATTGCTATATCAAAATCAAATTCACACAGATACTTTCTTGAAGCAAGATAATCAGACAAATGAACTATATTTTGCAGTTTACCTTTTGGTTTAGGAAGTAATTGATTCTTTTTATATTTATCCTTATAATCATAAGCCCATTCTCCCATATGGCTACTAATACAACCCTTAATTTGTTCAAGTACTTCTGAATCAATAAGTGTGTTTAATTCAGTATTATTCTTTAGAAAATCAGCCATAATAGTAGGATGTAATAATACTGTACCTGTTCCATTTTCTCCACACTTCATACCGTCATGCAGTAATAGAGATGTGATAATAATATCTTTCTCAAGATCAGAATACTTCATCATTTCCAAACTGATAATATCAACCGCAAATCTTACCGCAACTTTTGTATGTCTGACTAATCCACCATCACCTAAACTAAATTTAGGATGGAATCTACCTGATGTACTTGCTGGCATTGTAAAGAAATAATCTGGAAGTTTCAATAATGTTGTTTCTGCAAACTTTCTTATCTTCTCATCCTTTATGTAATCCAATTCCGTTTTAAAAATTTCTAGTCTATCCATGAATCCTCCTTTCAGTAAAAATCCGAATGAAATTCAATTTTCATTTCCTATACTATATATAGAAATTTTATTTTCAAAAACCACTATATATTGTATGTTAAAATACATTTTCCCAAGGATTCTCTGGTTCTAATATAAATTCTGGCTCAACAGTAATAATCTCATGAAGTATAATTGTCAGAATTCCATCTTGAATTGCCCATGTAACCTTACTGTAAATATTGTAATCAACTTCAAGTTTGATATTAATTTCATTCTCAAACTCAGTGACTTCATCTTTATA
>Ga0209318_1001479_pt1 | contig 14653 bp, 20 predicted proteins | sample RifGroE1_FD_183999 | JGI IMG/M metagenome (GOLD analysis project Ga0209318, IMG submission 183999) | Groundwater microbial communities from Rifle, Colorado, USA - Groundwater E1 (SPAdes) (version 2) | ecosystem: Environmental > Aquatic > Deep subsurface > Groundwater | place: Rifle, Colorado...
TGGAATCCAGATTATGGAGCCAACCCAAGAAATGTAGTTGCTGGCTGGCTGGACCGAAAATATGACAAGCCTTCTGCCCTAATGACAGCAATCCCCCATAATCATGGCAACCTATTTGAAGAATACACCTACTCCGGTAGCTTAGAAGCTATGGGAGATTTTCTGCTTGAGACATACAATAAATGGTCAAAGATTTATCCAATGGATGGACTTATGATTAAGGTAGCGGACGAAAAAGTTCGGCTAGTTGCCGGTAATAATGGCCAGACCAATAACTGGTCAATCGCCTGGAAGCCTCCAATCCAAGTTAAAGAAACAAAAGTTGTTAATATCGAATGGAATATTAGTCGTCTCGGCAGAGCAATTCCAACAGTTGTTTATGAATCAATCGAACTTTGTGGCACGACCAATAACCGCGTAACAGGCAATAATGCTCAGTGGATACTTGATAAAGGAATTTCTATAGATGGAATCATTTCAGTAGGTAAAGCTGGAGAAATAATTCCTAAGATTGTATCAGTAAGGAAGACAACTACTATTTCTTTGCCAACTAACTGTCCAGTATGTTCATCATTTTTAGATTTTGAAGGAGTACATCTTGTTTGTAATGGAAACAATTGCATATCAAAATCCATTGTATCCATTGCTTATTTTTACTCTCAAAAAGGTATAAAAATCGATGGAGTAGGTGAAGGCATTATAGAAAAGCTACTCCAGAATGAAAAATGTTATTCAGTTCTGTCAACTAAGCCTTGGGCCTTACTTGATCCACTTAGCTACGACCTTGTTCCAGACATCATCAATACAATCGGCGTAACAATTTATAGTAATATCGCTGAACAAGTATTCTCAATGAATAATCAATGCACAATGGCACACTTTGTCGCAGGACTTGGCTTGCCTGGACTTGCATATAAGTCCTCTTTGAGACTTTGTCAATATTTGAAGACTGGCCAGATTAACATCCACATAACTGACAATGCTAAGCGCAGCTTTATTGAAGCAGCAACTATTTATACCGAAGCAATTAAGGAAATGAAAAACTTTTCTTTCGCCCCATTACCCAGTGAAGCGAAAGCAATTTATTGTATTACCGGATCATTAAGCCAGTCACGAGAAACTATGATTGAAATTTTGAACGGTTACGGATATGAATTTTCATCTGGAGTAACGAGAGAAACAAACTACTTAGTTGTTGGAGATGATCCAGGAAGAACCAAGATAGAAAAGGCAACTCGTTACAACATACCTCAGATAACTGAGGAACAACTTTTTAACTTATTACGGTGAACAAAATGCTCAAAGAAGAATGTAAAGTAACTGCACGAATAGATAAGGATTTGTACGAACAAGTCCAGGAACACTTTCATCATGGACAGCAAACAAAACTGTTCAGGCAAATTTTCCTTTCACTGAAAAGCATCATTAATGGTGGAAAGCTGAATGAGGTTCTTGATTATATGTATAAGGGTAAGGCATTAACTTTGCCAGGAATTGAGGAGTAATTATGTCTATAGATAATGTAATAGATCCAAAACAAACAGAATTAGCATATTGGCAAGCTAGGAATTTTCCTGTATCAGAATTATTTGACTTAAGCAAAGAAGATTTAGTATTAATGATCTGCAATCTTCAAATGACTCTTGGTATGTGTGAAGAAGTTGGAGAAATAGCCCATACAGTTCTTAAAGGCACTCAAGGTATTCGTGAAGGTAAGAATGGCATTAATAAAGACCTTCTTGCTGATGGTTTTGGTGACGTTTTCATTTATGGATCTCAACTGATGACTTTAAATAAAATAGATGTATCTGATGCTATAAATACAACTATTCAACAAATACTAAAAAGAGACTGGCAAAATAATAAAGATGATGGTGAGGTTTAACTATGCCACTAATGGATCGTATTTACTGCCGGTCATTCTTAGAAATGTCTTATCCTGAGCAAGCCAGATTAATTGAACGCGTTCGGACTATGCGAACATCTGCACTGAACGCAGCACTTGTCAAGTCTCAAAAGATCACAAAGTCTGCCATGAAAAATATTTCTAAGAACTCTGGAACGAAGCGCGGAAAGAAGATGCTAGCTGACCCTACCAAGAATGCAACAGACTTGCTTGGCAAACTTTCAGCAGAGCAAATAGAATTAATCAAAAGGCAGTTTCAAAATTTAAACTAGGTTAAATTCATGCAACTCTTTCAAATAGAAGAACGTAACATCTCAGACATTATCATCAAAGATCGTGCACGATCAGCAGTAGGTGACATCTCAAGTCTAGCCGATTCAATCTCGATAGTAGGCCAGCTTCATGCGATCCTTATAGATTCGAATAACGTCCTAATTGATGGCCTGCATCGCATTGAAGCATTTAAAAAGCTTGGTAAGGAAACAATTGAAGTTCGAGTCTTCGACGGCATTACTGAAGATGATCATTTCTTAATCGAACTTCTCAGTAACATGGATCGTAAGGAGTTCTTGTGGCATGAGGAAATTGATCTCAAGTATAAGCTACATAACTATTGGGTAGATGCCGCAAGCAAGGAAAGCAAATCTTGGGGTTACAGAGAGACTGCTAAACGGCTCAAATGCAGTCTCGGTGGCTTATCTACTGACCTAGCCTTCGCAGAAGCTCTTAAAGTCTTTCCGATTCTCAAAGAACAGTCTACTAAAGGCCGAGCTAAGGAAGCATACAAAGCTCTTGGTGAACAAGCTAAGGCACTTCAACGAATGGGGAGTTTCACAGACACAGAAAAGGAACGCTTGGTTGCATTACAGAGCGGATTTATGACAGCCCCGATAAAAAATACGGTAAACCAAACTGTATTTGAGAAAACCAAGCAAGCCAAAGAAAGACTTACTGAGTTTGATGAAGATGATGAAGACCTTAATGATGGGCAAGAACCAATCAGATCTAACATCCAAGTCATTTATGTAGCTGAAAATTATAAGACTTTTCTCGATAAGATTCCAAGCAACTCTGTTGGAATGGTAGAACTCGATCCACCATACGCGATTGACTTTAACGATAACTATGGTAAGACAAACAAGATCGAATGCAAAGCTCAAGATTGGGATGAAAAAGAACTCTATGACTTCTACTTCAATTACTTGCCCCTTGTCTATGAGAAGATGCTTGACTGTAGTTGGGCTTTAGTCTGGACAGGCAAAGAACATTTCATTCAGATCAACAACATTGCAAGAGACATAGGATTTGGAGTTCAAGAACCAGGAAGCTGGAATAAAAAAGGTGGAAGTACAAATAAACCAAAAACAAGAATGGTAAGTAGTTGGGAAATGTTTTTACTTCTTTCTAAAGGAAATGCACAATTTAATACACCAAGTTTTGATTCATCAGTAATTTTATCAACTGTTCCTTCAAGTCAACGTATTCATCAGTGGGAAAAACCTATAGAGCTTTACGATCATTTCTTAAAAGCCTTAGGTAAACCTGGAACCTTATTTATGAGCCTCTTCGCTGGATCTGGTAATTGCTTGATTAGCGCGGCTAAAGAAAAAATGATGCCAGTTGGATGTGATAAGAGTCAGAAATATATTCCAGAATTTTACCAGCGGCTTGAAAATTATCTTGGGATAACTGCTGAAGTAGAAGGACTTTAATTTAAAAAAAATGTAGGCTAGGTTATGACAAAATATAAAGTAGGCCAACTATCCGAACAGAAAGCTCCCATCACGCCTGGTTCTAACTGTTGCCTACACAAAAACATCGTGCCGCTCGAAATCGGATTTGCCTCCAAGAGTTGGCCGAACGGCTATAAGAATGAGCCAAACTATAACTTTGCTATCAACATCATCAGTGCAAATGTTATTCGGGTACGTTCTTATCTTTGCTTAGATTGCAAACAAGAAATAAAGGCTCCGAATCCAGGGGCATTGACAAAGGATAGGATATAAAGTGATTTATATTTCTAAGCATAATACTAAACTAGGATCAATTCCTAGTATTTCTTTAAATCCTTTTATTACTTGTGGTGATTTAATATGTAAAGAAGATTGTTATGCAATCAATATTATAAAACATTATCCACATGTTAAACATCAATGGACACAAAATTATTTAGAATATAAATATAATTCTTCTTTATTTTTTCAGTTTATTTATAGATGGATTATAAAAAGTAAAATTAAATATTTTAGATGGCATGTAGGTGGTGAGTGTTCAGATATTAAATATTTAAAAAATGTAATTTTGATGGCTGAAAGAATTAAAAATGTAAGGTTTTTACTTTATACTAAAAGGTATGATTGGGTAGATAATATTAATATTCCAGATAATTTATCTATTATTCTTTCTATGCATCCTTATATAAAAGAACCAAGAACTAATTTACCTAAAACCTTTATTAGGGGAGATTTGAGAGCACCTAAAGAAAGTTTTATATGTAATAAATTATGTATTAATTGTCTTTATTGTTGGAATAAACCTAAAAACATTTTATTTAAAGGCCATTAAATTATGTATTTATTAATTAAGGCAGAAGATGGTAATTATTATGTAGTAAAGAAATCTGATATTCGTAGAATATATTCTGATTTTAAAGGAAAAACATGTATTTGTTTTAATGGAACTAAAAATACTCCTATTTATGTAAATGAATCAATTGAAGATTTTTTTAATATTCATTTAGCAAAATAATAAGTTCTTTTAAAGGATCTATTCTAATGATAATTCCTAGCATATCAACTACAGCAACTCCGCAGAAAGAAGGTTCTTTCGATTGCTTAGCTGTAGAGTGCGCTCCAACTGATAACATACTCACGGCCGAAATCGTTATGGTTGGCGAAGCTCCAGGAGAGATTGAAGTCCTGAAGAACGAACCATTCGTTGGTCCGACAGGATCTCAGCTTAATCGCATCTGTGCAGCCGTCAGACTCGCCAGATATAAAATCTATCTTACTAATGCTTGCAAAGCTAAGTTTCCAAAAAACAATACCGCTGTCTTATGGACTGACAAAGGCTATCGTCATCCTGACTGGAGCAAGTTGCAAGCAGCACTAATTGATGAGCTCGCCCAATTCCCTGGCAAGGTCATAATGTTGCTTGGTGCAACTCCGATGAGACTGTTGCTCGATGAACCTAAATTCGATTCAATCACAAAATATCGTGGATCATTCTACCACGCTGAAGATTTTCCTCATTTGAAAGAAAAACTGGCTGGAAAGATAATAGGTTTGTCTTATCATCCATCTTTTACCCTTCCCTATGGACAGCCCATCCATTTCTACACAATGATTGCAGACTTTACAAAAGCCTTGCGAATCATTGAAGATCCAGAATTGCTTACTGACAATGTGGAAATAAAAATCAAGCCTAGCTTTGAAGAAATTATGCAATTCTACGCATTGATTAAGACAAAGCAATATGTAGCCTTTGACATTGAAGCTACGCCAGAATTTATTACCTGCTATTCTTTGGCAGTCTATCATGATAATAAGATCCTCTCCATGTCTATCCCCCTAATGAACAACCAAGGCAACTATTGGGCAACAGGAGAAGAGATAAAAATCTGGATTGGCCTAGCAGAAATACTTAATGATGAAGCCATAGGTAAGATTTGTCAAAATGGAATGTTCGACATTATGTTTACTTTCCGCACCATGATGATTAAAACAGATAACTTTTATTTTGACACCATGCTTGCACAGCATATATGTTATACAGAACTTCCAAAGGGGCTTGATTATTTAACTTCAACTTACACTTACTATCCTTATTACAAAGACGAAGGAAAGCAATCACACCTTAAGGCCATCAAAAACTGGCCACAATACTGGACTTATAATGCCAAAGATTCAGCATACTTATTGCCAATAACTGAGAAGCTTCTTGAAGAGTTAGGCGAATTCGATTCTATGGATGCTATGGATTACACAATGAATCTTCATAAACCGCTTATGGAAATGGAGTTCAATGGTATCTTGACAGATACAGATGGAATTGAAAAGATTAAATCTGAATATGAAGTCAAACTGATTGAACTTCAAGCAGAGCTGAATAAACTCGCAGGCAAAGAGATTAATCCAGGTTCAGCGAAACAAATGGTTGCGTACTTCTACGGAACTTGTATGATCAAGCCATATGTAAATCGCAAAACTGGATCAGTCACTTGCGATACTGTAGCTTTACATAGAATTGCAAAGAAAGATGTTAAAGGTTCTGAAGAAGCTAGGATCATCATAAAGATTAGAAAGTATCAAAAGATGGTATCTACCTACTTTAATATCCAGGTCGATGATGACAAGCGGCTCCGTTGTAATCATAAAATCTCTGGTACAGTATCTGGTAGGATTGCTACAGAAAAGACATACTTTGGAACCGGGTCAAACTTGCAGAATCAGCCATATGTTTTCAAATATTATCTCATTGCTGATGAAGATTGGATTCTCTGTGAATGTGATCTTGCCAAGGCTGAGGCTCATGTAGTTGCATACCTTACTCAAGATGCCAACATGATCCAATCGTTTGAATCTGGCATTGATGTGCATAGCTTTAATGCCAGCAAGATATTCAACGTTCCAATTGAAGAAGTTATTCATGAAGCCAAAACTAAAAAGGCAGATCAAAAATCTACCATGCGTTACATGGGCAAAAAGGTAGTTCATGCCTCGAACTATGCAATGGGTCCACAGACATTCTCTGACAACCTAGCGGCTGAGGAAATTTTCAAATCTCAGTCAGAATGCAAGCGATTGCTTGATAGTTATTCTGATCGCTTTCCTGGACTGAAACGCTGGCACAGATCAATTGAAGAAGAAGTCCAAAAGAATCGTGTTCTTTACAACTTGTTTGGTAGGCCTCGCAGGTTTTTAGGTGAAATGAATGCAGCATTATTCAGGAATGCCTATAGTTACAAACCTCAATCAACCGTTGCAGAGTTGCTTAATCGTGGAATGATAAAGGTTGTTAATGATCCTCGGCTTGGCAAAGATGGATTTGATATTCGTTGTATGACAACTGTTCATGACTCGTTCGTATTCAGATTTCATAAAAGCCAAATTTCAAACTTGCCGCAGATTCTTCTTATCATTAAAGACCACTTAACCCATACATTTACTTACAAGGGCAAGAGCTTTACCATTGGCTTGGATGCTAAGATAGGTACTCAATGGGCCGGCAATACGGCTGAAATCAGTAAGTTCACTCAGGAAGACTGTGATAAAGCTATTGAGAAGATAGGTTTTTAATTAAGAGATAATAAAATGGGAAAGCCCATTCAACAATCGTATGTCGCTATTCAAGGAACCTTTTCATGTCGAGGCAATTAGATAATTGGCTATCTCACTATATGAAATATACTCAGCGAACAGAGCCACCAGAACTTTACCATCTTTGGAGCGGACTAACTGCCATTAGTTCTGCCTTGCGAAGAAAGTGCTATTGTAACTGGGGCGCACTTCGTGGGCATGTTTATCCAAACTTATTCGTATCTCTTGTCGGTCCACCTGGAGGACGGAAAGGCACAGCCATGAAAATTGCAAAGAGCTTTGTACAAAAATTAGATGTTAATATCGGAGCAGATTCGCTAGGCTCAACTCAGGCACTTTACAAAGAACTCATGGACAGCGAAGATACTTATGTTGACCATGCTGGGCTTACTCGCAAGCATAAGAGCGTATCAATCTGGTCAGAAGAATTCCAGGTTTTCTTGAACGACAGAGACCAAATGCTCCTAGCATCCCTGACTGACCTGTTTGATTGTGCAGATACTTGGAAATATAAAACCCTAGCAAGAAAGACTGAAGACATATCCAATTGCTGGCTAACGCTCTTTGGTTGCATAACTCCTAGTCTTTTGCAATCTAAGCTGAGTCAAGATGCAGTTGGCGGAGGCCTAATCTCTCGTATTATTTTCGTAGTTGGCCAGGGTCCCAAGCAAAGAAGAGCCTTGCAGTTTTTGACTGAAGAGGAGGAAGATACACAAAAGAATTTAGAAAATGACTTACAGGAAATTGCAAACTTATCCGGACAATTCACACTAAGTAAGGATTTTCTCAAAACTTATGTCCGCTGGTATGAGCAAGATTATGACGAGTCAGGTGTGCCAAGCGAGCGATTCTTAGGTTATAATCATAGACGGCCACTTCATTTGAATAAGGTCTGTATGCTTGTCTGTGCTGCTGAATCTGACAACATGATAATCACGGCTGAACATTTTGAGCAAGCCTTAGCTATAATGCAAGCAACAGAACTTGAAATGCCAAACGCTTTTTATGGACTTGGATTATCCAGTCAGGCTAACATCTATGCAAAGATACTTTCATTCATTGATGCTCACGAATCTTTTGAGTGGACAGAATTGGTTAGAAATTTCCACCTAGATGTAGACAACATCCCTCAGTTACGTGGATATGTTGAAATGGCTGAACAGTCTGGGATACTCAAAGCAGAGAATTCTGCCACAACTTGCATGTACACCACTATTAGGAAGAAACAAAAGATTCGTGATCCAACATATCTTGACAGAACAGTATTTAGATTGATGGACAGAAATATTATTAAAAATCAAATGGAGAAAAACTAAATGACACCAGCTACAAAAGTACTCTTTTTTGACACCGAAACTTCAGATTTTATTAAAAAAGCTCTTCCAGCTAACGATCCCGAGCAAGCATGGACAGTACAGATTGGAGCAATTCTTGCCAGCCAAGAAGAAGAATTTGATCAAATGAATGTAATCATCAAAAGTAATGGCAGGTCAATGAATTATTATGCTCAAGAAGTACATGGCATCACCATTGAGCGAGCCGACCAAGAAGGCATAGACGAACTAATTGCTGCTGAACAATTTGGCTTAATGCTACGGCAGGCTGACTTAGTTGTATGTCATAACTTTGCTTTTGATTGGAACTACGTTTATCAGATGATGGAACGAAACCTTGATAACCTAACTGATGAAGCTAGGTCTGCATTTTACTTGGATCTGCCAAACCATTGTACCATGAAAGATAAGGCTGTGGTAAAAATGTGTGGCTTGAAAAACAAGGCTGGTCGTGCAAAATGGCCCAAGCTAACCGAGCTGCATGAGCACTTATTTGGTGAATGCTTCGATGGTGCTCATGATGCTTATGCAGATATCAGTGCAACTAAGCGATGCTTTTTTGAGTTGGTAAATAGAGGAATTGTGACGCCTAACATGGGGCAAATATAGGAGAATCGATTATTATGTCAGGAATAAATTGCTGTTGTTCATTACCATCAAGTGCATGTAAAACATGCCAAGCATTGCATCCAGAATTATATGCTGGAAGTTTTTTCCCATATTCTTTTACAACAAATGAATCACTTTATACAACAAAAAGAATAGTTATGGAAAGAAATATTATGATATCTTACCTTAGAAACCCTTATGGTATTGATGAACTTGAATTACGTACAGCAAGATTACAAGCAACTACTGAACTTGAAAGACTTTATAAGATTGAAAAAGGTTTGAAAGATCTTGTAGCAAAAATAGAAAAACATAATAATGGAGCTTAATTATGCCTGAATTTACGTTTACAGATGCTTTTTATAATATGATTTTAGCAGGTGAGTTAGATATTATTTCTGGATCAGATAATAATCATTATATAAAAGATCTTCATTTTGCGATTGATAATAAAAAAAGTTTTTATGATGTAAATGTTTTTCAAGGAAATAAAATAATAGCTACAATGACAGTAAAAAATTCTGAGTATAGTACTCTTCATTTATCTGGTATTGCTTTAGGACTTAGTATCAATTATGAATTTAAATCAAAACTTGATAAAACTATAGAGACAAAGAAAAATTGGTTTTCTAAGCTATTAGAAATTATCAGAAAAGAAGAATAAAATATTTTAATGGAGCTTAACTATGCAAATTGATCCTTGTCCATCAGAAGAAGATTACGAACCTATTCCTTCATTACGTGCAATCGAATGGTCAAAATTTAGTAAAAGAGTGTACAATCATATTGAATCTTACACAGTTCCACAATACGGAGATAAAGGTCATGATCAATGCTCTGAATTTAGCGAGGCTGACTTTATCACCCAGATGAAAAAATATCTAAATCGTTATGGAAAAAACTCTAGGGAAGGCCAACAGATGCTTGATCTGTTAAAGATTGCACACTATGCAGGAATGCTTTATGCAAAGTTGAGTGAGAAAGAACAAGAACTTGCTAAGATAGTTAAGCATGAAAACTAATAAGGATAAATTAATGAAAGCAACTATTGTTGTAGGAGGGCAATATGGATCTGAAGGCAAGGGTAAAACAGCCTTATACTTTGCTAAGAAACAAAATGCAGATGTAGTTGTTAGATCTGGAGGAATAAACTCTGGACATACAGTTGAAGGATTAGTTTTTAATAACTTTCCTGGAGCTTCTTTATCTGGAGCCGTTTCAATAATTTCTGCTGGAAGCTTTATTGATCCAATTAAAGTTTTGCAAGAAATTAAAAACATTCCAGGCAAAGTATTTATAGATCCAAAAGCTGTATGTATTGATAGAACAGATATAACATTTGAACTTAATAATTTTAAATCAATTTCTTCAACTTGTTCTGGTACTGGAGCAGCATTGATAAATAAATTGTTAAGAAGTAATAGAATTATATTTGCAAAAGACCTTAAAGAGCTTAAACCTTACATAGCAGATACAATAGATATCATGCATTCTGCTAAAAGATTAATAATTGAAGGAACTCAAGGATTTGGATTATCCCTTCATCATTCTCCACATTATCCATATGTAACATCTCGTGATACAACAGCTGCATCGTATCTTTCAGAAATTGGAATAAGTCCATTAACAGTAGATACAATTGTTTTAGTCTGCAGAACAAAAGCTATAAGAGTTGCTGGAAAATCTGGACCATTAGAAGAAGAAACTTCTTGGCAGGAATTAAATAAACCAGAAGAATACACTACAGTAACAAAACGAGTTAGAAGAGTAGGAGGGTTTCAATATGAACTTGTCAATAGTGCAATAAAGATTAATCAACCAACGCATCTTGTTTTAAATCATTGTGATTATATTTCATCAAAAGAGTTAAATACATTAAATGATCAATACAATTTTAATCTTTTTGGCTTTGGTTCATCAATAAAAGAGTTTGTTAAAACACCTTATGAAAAAACTAACTGAACTAGATTTACAAAATGCTCTAGACGAATGCGAATTATTGCAATTCAAATCTCATGGAGACTGGCTGGCTGGAATGATCAAAAGATTGAATGCTGCACTTGGACATATAACAGAGAAGAAAATTGTTAAAGCTTTTCCTAAGGCTGCAAAACAAACTGTAATTAAAACTGGTAATTCTGTTGAGCCAGAAGTTCCATGCAAAACTTGAAGTGATTAACTACACCTGGAGGGTGTAATAAAAATGCCTAACTTCAAAAATAACGTGTTGCAAAAACTCCAAGCCTTCTTACTTGATCGTGAAAACGAACCAACTAGAGATGCAGCCAACGTAATAATTCCTAATGGAGTTACAGCTGCCGCCACCATACAGGCAATTAAAGATTGTATTAAAATCGTTGAAGGAACTAATAATGAAATCACATCTGAAAACACTTGATCAAGCAAATATTAATGCTCCGTTGCTTCGAGAATTTCTTCATAAAAACTTAACAGAGGCTAGTATAATTTCAATTAAGGAAAAGATTAAAGTTCTCAATTATCAGATACAAGTTTTATCTAAAATAAAAGCACAGTTAATGAATAGACCAAAGAGAGAAGAAATAGCAAAAGATTTTATAATTGATCCCAGAGAGGATTTGTATAATGATTTAATAACAGCTTTAGCTCATGAAGATGGAGAATGATATTATGAACTACTGTGAAACATGCAAACACTGGAAGTTTCCACATAGAGAATATGCTTTAGACGATGCTATAATCGGAGGGGAATGCACACACGAAAAACTCTGTGAGGATTGGGGGAGTAATAGTTACAAAGTGGATGCTTTGGTATATTCTTATTCTGAAGGTGGTGATTTCTGGACTGGTCCAAAATTTGGCTGTGTACATCATGAGGAGAAAATATGAAAATCATCAAACCATCAGTAGAATTCTTTGGAGCAGTACCTACAGAATATAATGCTGCCCTTAAGTTCATTGAGATGGCAGGAAGAACTTGCTATAAGTCAGAAGACAAGATTACTGAAGATAGTGCAGAAGGGTTTGTCAAGAAGCTGATCAAGGCTGGGCATCTGGCTATGGTTGAGCATTCGAATTTTGTGGTACGAGCTAATAACAATTTCACTCCTGCATATATTGCATTAATGACAGAACAGTTAGGAAAATATATTAATGTTAAAGTATGGAAAAATTATATCTATGTAGGCGGTAGTTTAACAGCATGGGCGCAAGTAACTATGGAAATTAGATACGCTGCAGTGCTTATGCCCTTTGTAGAATTATATGGAGCATTGTTTGATCAAAGCATGCTGGCGTTGCAGTCATCTTGGGAAATTTGCCCTCATGACGAAATCCCCAAGGAACTCCACAGGTACAGCGCCAAGTTCATTTGTGATCGTGGAGTCAGTCATGAATTGGTTCGGCACAGACCATGCAGCTTTGCTCAGGAATCAACCAGGTATGTGAACTACGGCGGCAAGAACATGGAGTTTATTGAGCCAAATGGATTTGAAGCTTGGGATTGGTTTGCTCAAAGTATGTTTTGGCAATTATGCGAGAATGCAGAAGATACTTATAGACAACTTCTTGAAGAAAACCTCAAACCTCAACAAGCCCGGGCCGTCCTGCCCAATGCTCTGAAGACCGAGATCGTGGTCACAGCAGATGCTGCTGAATGGGCGCATATCAGGAAGCTACGAACATCAAAATCTGCTCATCCAGATATGCAACGAGTAATGAATATGATGCCTTGGGAGGAATTCTTATGAACATTCTAACTGTTCTTCAATATCTTGCATTCAGCGGAGTTTTCTTAGGCTTCATAGTACTTGTTGCAATAGTCTGTGCAGCGGTATTGATAATTGATATAAAGGAAGAGGTGGAGAAATGAAAATCTATCGTTCATATGGACAACATACTAAATACGGCTTATTCGGAGTAACTGGAATTGATTTTTGTTGTGGTGCAATGGCAGAAGATATCTTATTCGGAAGAATAAAAACAAGACCATGGACAGATCATCCATTATACTTTGATGTAAAGGATTATCAACTATCTCATTGTGGCCATTGCGGAGCAAAGATTGAAGGGGAAGTTTATAGGGAGTCTGATAAAATTTGAAACAAAAATGCCAGAACCTACGCTGATTTGTAAGTTCTGGCATCTTTATTACTGCACCATCTTTGCTACTTCAAAATACTTTTTCAATATCATCTCTCGTTGCTGCTTCAACTGTCCTAGCCTTTCCCTCACGTTTGTTGTCTGATCAAGTTTCTCCAACTTATTAACTACGGCTTGATTCCTGGTTAGCGAGTTTTGAAAGTTTTCATGCAACTTCATTTGTTTGAACTTATCAAGGTTGGAGTTCAAAAAGATTCGTTTGTCATCTGCATTTTCAATTTGCCTCTTGAATAAGGCTACATCCTTTCCAATCTTTCCAAATTCTTGTTCATCACTAGATTTCTTGTAATCTTCTCCACGGCCATAATTCCAATAATAAAGCTTCCCAGCAATTGGAATGGATTCAACAATTCTTACATGGTCAAAATTAATTGTATCTCCAGCTATGTAATCTCCATAAGCTTGATTAAGGTCTTTACTGATTGAATTAACAAACCTGAATGGCGGCAATATCTGCCCTGCCAGTCCAGATCCTAAACCTTCTCTAGTCGTTTGCATCCTCACATATTTTGATGCTCCGCCCATTGTGAGAAAGTTTTCAATTACATGATCTTCAAACTTTACATCTTTTCCAAGCAGCAAGTCTTTCAATTCATCCGCTCCAGCATTCGCAAGTGTAAGTAAACTCACCAGCTTAATCATATTACCAATTCCTTCAATAACCTGATCCCGTTCGCCAGTCTTGATTTTGTGCCAGGCTTCATTTCTGAAAACATCAAACTGCTTAAGTGTGTATGTCTTGAGCATATAAAAAACCCTGCCGTTTCCACTCTTAAGGTATTGTTCTGACATTTCAGAAAGCGCTACAGGTTGGAAATCCAACAAGCGATGATACAACAACATCTTCACGTTGTCTGATGGATTGTTTGCAAGCAAATCATTTATTACATTCTCAGATTGTGTTCCAAAAATCGGCTTGATTTGTTTCAACAATTCTTGTCTTCCAGCCTCTGTGCTAGCCATAACCTTGTAGTTGCTAAACGCATTGTTGATTAATGTCTCTTTACCTATTGAATCTATTCGTTCAAGTCCAACTTTTTTGAATACCCAACTAACTGCATTCCCCAACGTTGTTCCGTCTGCAAATTCCTGGGCGATCCGTTCAATGCCTAAGTCTTCCTTAGTTATTTCAGACTTCTTAGTTATGGCTTTGCCAATGTTCTTAACTGTATCAGCCAGGCCACGTGGTGTCCATACCTTACCTACATACATTGCCCAAGCAAGATCTCCAATCTGAGTCAGTGCAGATATGGGCGAACCCATAACATCTATGTATGACATATTTTTGTAGGCATTAACTATTCCTGTAGCTCCATGTTCGTGAAATCTTGCATCAAGAATATCTC
>Ga0209318_1001483_pt1 | contig 14585 bp, 21 predicted proteins | sample RifGroE1_FD_183999 | JGI IMG/M metagenome (GOLD analysis project Ga0209318, IMG submission 183999) | Groundwater microbial communities from Rifle, Colorado, USA - Groundwater E1 (SPAdes) (version 2) | ecosystem: Environmental > Aquatic > Deep subsurface > Groundwater | place: Rifle, Colorado...
GTTAAAAATTCGATTCTCTTATTTTTATCCATCCTGGCGCGCTTTAATTGGTATTGTCTCATGTTATTTTTTTCAAGTTGCCATTTTTTACTGATTAATTTTTTCATCGGTGTTATTCTCCTATTCTATTCTGTTATGATACCTAAAACCCATCGCAATTCTTGTATGATTCTTTCAGATATTTTTATTTCATACCAGTAAAACGTTTCATTTTCCTCTTTCCATTGTTTAATATAATAATCATACAGATTAATTTGATCTTGTATTTCCTCTTTTGTTTTCATGGTATTTATACCTGGCGGTCTGTTAACATGCAAGTGTTATTAAAATCCCGAATAGATAAATAATATCCGGCATTATGATTTTTTTCAGATAATTTATTTTCGATTAAATACTTTTTACATTCTGTATAATCGCCTTCAAATTTTAAATAGCTTCGTGTTGGTGTATGATAATATACGTATTGTTTCATTTTATTCTCCTATTCTGTTATATGGTCAAGGAATGTTGTAACTGCTAAAGATAGTTTTACCGCGTCCCTACATTCTCCGCATTTTGGTTTAACTTCTTTTAAGAATTCTTGCGGGGTGGCGGGTTCATCTATTGCCCATCCTGATTTAAATTTGGTTTGATCATCGCACATTGTTTTACCGTCTTCTTTAATCAAATGAGCTTTGCCGTTCTTCCACTTTACCTCATATTTTTTGTTTTTATCCATTTTATTCTCCTATTCCGCTGTTACATGTTTTTACCTGTTATCAGGCGGTATAATCCGCATATTGCTAATACTGATCCAAATAATACAAGTGTAAAGATTATAACCGGCATTTATGACCTCGATTCTGTTATTATCTGCTGTTAACATCAAACCCGATATTATTATAATTCAATTCGTAAGATTCTGACCATTTATTAACCTCTTGCATTGCCTTTAATCCGGTATTCCATTTTTCCACCTGGAAAAATAATTGATCGCGTGTTAAGGTTTGCAATTTTTCACTTCTGGATTTTTCTAATTCCCAACATTGATTGTTTGATCTTACAACGTCCATATTAACAACGGCATCATATACCCTGGAATTAGTGGAATAACCTATCAAATAGCCTTTACGTTGATCATATTGGATGCCATTACCCCAAATTCTCACATGATACATTCCATATTCCAAAACATAATAAATCGTATATTCTGGTAATTCTTTCTTTAATGCCGTCTCGATCCGCTTCGTGATTTTTTGGCCTTCAAATCGTGTTAACACGGATTCTACGATTTTCCATAGTCTGTAATTTTCTTGTTGATCTTGAATTTTCTTCTGGATGTTTTCCCATGTTTTGTTAATATCTAGTTGATTTTCAAATTGAATTGTCATTTTATTTTCTCCTGTTATCTATTTGATTGATCCTGTTATATTGATTATAACAGATTTATAAATATTTTCAATAGGCTAAATATTTGTTAGTTTCCAAATTGTCAGTATTGCTACGGGATGAGATTTTAGAATGCTGTTAATGGCCTGAAATAGACATTCTCCCATAATCGCACCATAAACCTCTGTTAATTCCTGCGATCCGTTATCATCCGTTATTGAATATCGCATTATAGCATAATAATCATAAGGATAAATTTCTTGGTCGCTTTGATCTGTATACATTTTTATATCTTTTTTCCATTGTTTAGACTCTTGAATTTTATTATTTAACATATTTGTTACAAGGTTTGCAATTTCTTGATCCATTTTAATCTCCTGTTATTCTGTTATACAGCATGAAATAAGATTTTTATTATGTTATATTTGGTTATAATGATATGATTCTAAAAATTGCCGTTGATCATCCAAAAAAGATAATAAGCTATCCATACATGGAAAATTATTAACCCATGTATTTTGACTATTTTTATATCTCATTATTAATGAAAATCTCATAGTCTGACCGCCATCCTTAAAGCATACGGGACAATGTAAGTTATTTTTTACGTTATTAATTGGTTGATCCATTTTATTATTCTCCTGTTATCTGATTTTTGGTTGATCTTACATTCTGGTATATTATACCACGTTCTGTTATAATATACCATGATCTAAAATCAACGGGTTAAAAATTCGATTCTCTTATTTTTATCCATCCTGGCGCGCTTTAATTGGTATTGTCTCATGTTATTTTTTTCAAGTTGCCATTTTTTACTGATTAATTTTTTCATCGGTGTTATTCTCCTATTCTGTTATGGTTTGATTATAATAATACCGTTACATTGCACTTCACACACATGCAAGGCAACCCGAATGCCGGATAATTGGAGAAAAAAGATTCTGTATCATTCTCAAATAATGAAAAAATGATAGTTTTTCTTTTTGGTAAATCCGCCGTGATAATGTCCCAATAAGTTAAATAATTTTTAATATTGGTTAAATCATCATCATTTAAACCGGTTTGATCATCGTTAATCAGATGATTTAAAGCATATTCTGGTATTGATTCGATCTGACTATACCGCTTTATTTTTCTCATTCTGTTATTCTCCTTAATAAAATAATGTTTTCATGGTATCAGATTCTACCATCATTGAGCGGTATAATCCTTTTTGTTATACCGCCGGATGATTTTAGAATTATAGGTCTTTTTTGACCGCTTGCATAAATCGCGCTTCATCAAATAAGGGATTATCATTTTTGAAAATTTCGATCATGCCATGAATTGATGCCCATACTCCGGTCTGTATATCTGATATTTTTCAGTCTTTTTTAGTAATTCATTAAACTTTTTTGCAATCTGGATATAATGTTTTTTAGTCATTTTTTTATCTCCTTTAAGATATACTTTATTATCAGGTCGAAACATTAAAATAAAATGAGAATTAGATTAGATATCTTAAAATTGTCTGCATTTTACCTTAAAATTTCCTGATATTGAAATACACAGATTCAACCCGCGATTTTTTAAGATTATAACGGTTTTAAATACGAAATCCTGGAATTAAAGTTAAGATGCCTTAAAACATAACACCAGATTGATTTTAACGCATTTTAACAATGGTTTGATACTTTGATACCTTCGTTTAAAATCAGCCTTATTTTTTCGATCCGTGGTAATTTTAATGTACATGAAATATTACTTTCATCTAACAATTCATTCTATAATTCCTGGTGATTATAGAACGCGACCTTACATATTTGTAAGGTCGATTTTAGCATTTTAATGGTATTATATATACATAACAGGAGAAAACACATGACAATTTTACAGCAAATCACATTCGGACATAACATCATAACAATAGTGGTAATTATCTTTATAATTGCCATTGTGAAACTAATAATTGATTCAACTAAAATTTATAAATAGGAGAAGTTAAAATGAAAAAATACACTTATAGAATTTTAGCACTAAAATGGGGATTAAAATCCGATGCACAAGAATTTATATCATGGGTAACTAAAAAAGAATTACATGCACAATTAGACGCTTTAAAATCCGCCGGATTTAATAGCGTAGTTGCTTGCAAGATTGATTAATTACAGACAATAGGAGAAGACATAATGAAGCCATCAGAAGACCTTGAGAGAAGATTAAGTACTTACCTTGATGATATTGGTTTATCAGAAGCAATGATACAGGCAAGGTTTGATCAAATAGCATCAGGGTTTGCAAATAGTGAAATGGTCAACACGTGGTTGCACATGACCAAAGAAGACCATATAAGAGATATTGACTATTCGATGTAGTCATCATCATATAATACCAGATAGATAATAATAGGGTTGACACTGACCCTATTATTTTTTTAATATCAGCCTTTAATATTAAACTAATTGAATATTAATAGAATAGACAATAAATATAATATGGAGTGGTATTATCGGATTATAATTATTTATTATGATATTATTCATATATATTATTATGGTATGAAGTAGTGATACAATGATACTATTATGAAGATAGATATTATTATTATAATAAGATAGATATTGTCTGATTATATTTATTATGTTTATAAGCCTTCTGTGACAAGTTGCATGTTATCCGATTTAATGTAAAGTTTACTTTACATTAAAAAATAATCCCCTGGTAAGATAATAAGATATAATCTATCATATTTATAATGTGATCCATATTCTACCAATAAGGTAGTGATTATTATAGATATAATCAATACTATTTATAATAATAACCCGCCTATTTTACAAATTCAAGAATAGCAGATATTTAATAACCAGGCACAGCACATCTATTCACACATTCACTATAATATTAAAAATAATGATAAAATCATCAAAATATACTGAAAATAAGTCGTTGTAGTAGTCATAAAGTAATAGTAATACTAATATTATTAAAATATAAATGTTGTAATATTTTATAAAATCAACTATCATAACATCATATAAATATAGTAATAGTAATACCGATGCGATAACCGATAAAATATCAGCATTTTAGGTAAAAACAGTATATTTTTATTAAAAAAGAATAAAAATAATGATATTTTAATAAAAAAATAAGATCATCCACTAAAGATAATCCTATTTCATCTGAAACTATTATGTCATTACATCGTACCCCTGACTACAGGGTATACTCTGGAACAACAGGTACTACCCCTATTTTACATATATATAAATTTAAAAAAACTTGCTTAACTACACTTAATCAATACCTATGTGATTAAACCGACTTAAGCAAGTGTGGACTACATTTATAGTTCCACCAGTAGCCAATATGTCCTGCCGTAATTACTGCCTTCCAAAGTCTCTTTTTCAACGGCAAAAATAAATGGAAGGTTATCTTCTTCCAAAACAGCGTTTATAAATATAGTGCTTCTCTTTTTGTAATTTACAACACCATAGGGATCAAACAACTCTTTAAAAAATTCCTGTTTAAATTCTGCCTGCTCCTCAGCAAATAATTTCTGTCCCACATATTTTTTAAGCACATTTGTTAGTGACATCCGCTGCTCTCCTTATATCTGTTTTTCTACTATCCAATAGGTTTTATTTTTGTTGATGTTTTTAAATTCTTGCCTACTATATATTTTGTAATCAAGCCCATCTTCCTCCAGGATGCCATTAGCTGCCTTTATTCCTCTGGCTATGTATTCGGTTTTTTTCGGAGTAAATATTTTATCAAAAAACAACAGCTTAAATTTTTCCTGATCGTCCTTGAACATCTTAACGCCCAAATATTTTTCCATCAGGTCTTTAATTGATATGCGTTCAAAATCCTTGTTGGCATCTCTGGTGTTTTCTACGGGAAAATTTAATAACTTGCAGATATAATTTTTATAGCCGTTTTTACCGTCGTCATAAAACATTGTTTCCAACAGTCGTTTTTGAGTAAGATAATGCTGATATCTGCTATGGTTCAAATTATAATTGTCATCAAATAGATTATCGCTATCTCTTAGACTATATTTATTTCTAAAATCTATTGGCAGTAATTTGTTGTAATCTTCCACCATCTTTATTTTAGTACGTAGCCCTTTGATGATATAGAACAACATGCCTTTGTGATAATTTCTAACATACAACGTAATTCTTTCTTTAGCGGATAAGCATCTTTTTCTTCCCATGGTTTGAATAAAGGATATGGGATCTGATATATCTATAATAACGTGCTTTAAATTCTCATCTTTTAAATTAACACCATTATCTAATACCTTGGTACTGAATAAAATTCTAGGACTGAACCTGGCGTGATTTACAATATCGGCAATAGCCTCTGCGCTGGACTTATCTGCCATTTTGTTGCTACTGCTACAAATAAATGCGGCGTCATTAGGGAAGTGTGTAGACAACCTCCATATGTCTTCGGCGTTACTGCCAAAGTATAGTATTTTATCTTCTTGGGGGGCATTTTGAATAATGGCTTCTACCACCGATGATTTTTCATTCATATTATAAAAATATATATTATCTATATAAGAATAGTCTTGGGGCAGGTTATACACATAGTCATAATCAGATTGATAATCAAGTAGTGCATCTGGAGTAGCCGTCATAAAAATAAATATTTTGTCGGCAGGAGTTGCTTTAATGGGACTGATGAGTAGATCTGTATTTCTGTTGAATTGCGAATCGCTGAAAAAATAATGGCTCTCATCATATACAACGTAATCAAAAGGACGGAACAATTCGTCAATATCTAATCCGCCGAGAATACGAGATTCATATTCCTGGTAGTTGTGAACCTTTATCACATCTTTTTTACTGCCGATATCTACGATATTCTGGTTCTTGAGAAGATTGCGATTACTCATTAATAATATTTTTTTACCCATGGTCTTGGCGTAGTCATATAATCCCGTCTTGATGACCTCGCTTTTACCGCTACCGGTTTGAGAGCATACAAGAATGCGATTACCTGGTTGCCATTTTTTTATTTCTTTTGTTGTGATAACATCTGAGATATATTTTTTTTGCAAATTCCTTCTCTCCTCCTGCTCCTGATTCCTCTCGTTAGAATTTAGATTGGGCGGGATACGAGAGAGATACCCTTTGTCGCCGTACTGATCAAGTACAGCCTAGCCCAATTTACAACTACGACAACTATACCACATAACCTCAAATCTGTCAAGGGCTACGGTAAAATGAGTTTTCTATTTACCCTTGACAAATAATGATATGTGTGGTAATATTGTAGTAATTATATAGGGCAATAAGCCCAGAGGAGAATAACTGTGGAAATCGTATTATTCATTGTAATACTAATAATCGTAAAATTAGTAAATGGGAATGTCGGATATAACGTCAACACTGGCTGGATTCCCAGTAAAAATAGAAGTTATTTCAGAAAGAGGTTTAAATAAGAGGTTATGAAAGACAAACTAAATAGAATATTTGACAACAACGCCGTAATAAATTGGATGGGCAGATACATACTATCCTTTACAGAAATCAACAGCGGCAATCCCCTTTTAGAATGGCAGGGATATGTTATTGATGAAATTCATATCGGTGGCTACAGAAATATATTTAAAAGCACGTCCCTGGTGGAAACCCTGGATAAATTTATAGCAATCATAGAATCCGAGAGTTTCTGCGCAGGAGTTGAATTTGAAAGCGAGGAGGTGTAATAATAACATAACAACATGGCATACAAAGATAAAGATTATAACGAACAACAGAATAACACAGAAAGGAGAATTTGCGGAGACTGCTTGCATTTCGACAAATGTGAATGTGATAGCAACGACTTGCAACCCTGTAGATTTTATATCAGCGATTTCAACATAATCTATAATTTTGATAAAGAAAATAAAGAATATCATTGGAACGAGATGAGTTACTACAGGTATACTGAAAACGCATTAGATTGTCGGTATAGTGAATATTCAGATAGCGATGAAATATAATATGTAATTAATACATCCTAAAGAAAGGATTACCAGACATCATTGAGCAAAATTCAATCCTTTTATATCTTACACCTATCCAGTAGCCGTGTAATCCGTAGTAATTATAATATTGATGTCACCATTAATCAGGCGAGAAAAAACGGAGAACTTATATCGGTTGCTGAGAATCAAGCCATAAGAACATTGTTTGACCTGCAACACCGAAATTACGACCCCCTGGAAATAGCAGGTCTACTGGCTGAAAAAAGAAAATTAAAAGGTAGGAAATCCAGCGGTAAAAATATTGAAAGAATAGTAGAAATTGAAAACCGGTTAAATCAGATCCTATTTGTACCGGAAATCATTAGCCTATCTGTAGAAGATCGGAAGCATTATAAAAAAATAATCAGTAATTCATTCGTAGTCAATGGCAAGAAATTTGTACGGTTTATGTGTGGCGCCGGACACAGCCGCAGGAATACCGTCATCTTTTGTAGTGCGGATATTGAGATGGAATTAAAGACGGTGTTGAAAAACGGCATAGACGAAAGCGTAGCGGTTAGTCCCAATAAATACAATGCCTATTTCGCCCTGAATTTCAGTGGCACCATAAAAGTAAGTACGCCGTATTTTACAGTTATTCCGGATTACATCACCACAAGGGAAGAAACGGTGGACTACGTTGTAGAAACGCCTACAGAAGATTATATCGAGGAAAGACGGATGCCTTTGGAGTTTAACGCCTTCGATGGGCAGGGTTTGATTTCTGTTGAACACGCTCGTAGGTGGGCAGAGGAGTTGGAACTGGATTACGTACCGTCTTCGTTTATCATTAGAAACGCTTTTATGAAGGGCATGGTTGCCACCATGGACTTCCATAGATACAGCGAAAAACTGGGCGAACACCTGATAACGGATATGTATGGCAACGCGGTAAATATCAGAGATATGGACTTGATACTTACTAAGTCCATGTTTAAGGGCGCTCCGTTTTACAACAGCGTCGGAGAATACGTCAGTAAGTGCAAAGCCAATAATATGAACTGGGGAATTAGTAGATACGCGCCCCGTAAAGATTACGACTACGTTTTCAGCAATTACCAATTTATTCAGAATCTCGATATTGGTGACGCCGAAATAAAATTCCTGTGTCAGAAAACCATTGATTACATCGGTAAAACCATGGGGCTTGATATTTCATATACGCTATTGTATCTCTTGGGTAAACTCGCATATGATGATTACGACCCCCTGTTGCTGGAGAAGATAAGCGATCCCATTACGAAGTCGTTACTGCTAAATAACCAATTGATAGCAGATCCCTATATACAGAATCACGTTATTCACAGCCTCAATAAAAAAATTAGAGAGGCTTATATTGGCAACCTGGTATTAGACGGCAACTACTCGACTATGATTGCAGATCCCTATGCGCTGATGGAACACTGCTTTGGCAAAGTCCCCAAGGGATTACTTAAGAGGGGCGAACATTATAGCAACTACTGGAATCGCAAAGGCGTCTCCAAGGTGGCGGCTATGAGAGCGCCTCTGACTTGGCGTAGCGAAGTCAATGTCCTTAATCTGCAAAACAGCGACGATCAACGCTTCTGGTATCAATATATCGGCAGCGGGATCATATACAACATCTTTGGGTTAGATACGATGTTGCAAGCAGACAGCGACTTCGATGGCGACCTCACGATGACAACAGATAATTCCGTTGTGCTGAAAGGTACTTATGGTGGCTTGCCGATTACCTACGATAAAGGTGTTGCTCCTAAATCCGTTATCGAGGAAGATGAGTTGTACCTAGCAGATATTAAGAGCTTTGACAGTCCCATAGGAATTATTACCAATACCTCCACAACTATGGATGCCATGCTGAAGTCATATCCGCAAGATTCTGTCGAGTATAAGGAACTGATTAAAAGGCTCAAACTCTGTCGGTTCTATCAGGGTCAGGCAATAGATGCGGCTAAGAACGACAACACCAAAAAGATGCCAAAACATTGGACTAGATGGACGAAAATCTCCGCTGAAATGAACGCCGAGGAGCGACAACGAGCGGAATTAAACAACAGATTGATCATAGATAAACGTCCTTATTTTATGAGACATCTATATCCAAGATTGAATAAGAAATATAGCCGATATAATCGTAAATACCATAATCACTGTGCCAGAACATTTGGTAAATCTCTGGAAACCGTATTGTATGATTACCATAATCTTTCTCATCGTCTATCCGCAGAAGAGATATCAATTGCCGAACAATATTATAAATTCAGTCCCATTATTGAAACCGATTGTATTGCCAATAAAGCCTGTCGTTTTTTGGAATCAGAAGTAAAAGAAATTAAAAAGAAGGTAAAAAACAAAAACGTAGAAGATGTTGTTGCCATTCTAATAGATTCGTCCATAGAATATGATGACAACAAATATCAGCAGATTAAAGCCCTGCATAAAAAATATAAGAGCGGAAAAACCAATTTTGCTTTTATCAAAGACGTAAACGGCAAAGAGATGTTTAGCAACCTCAAACAATATAATAAATTCATTCTGGAAGAAGCATATGCTATAAGCGCCGATATTTCTGAATTAGCCAATCTTGCCGTTAGGGTTTGCTACGTCGACTATCCCCACGACACCAAGCAGTTCGTTTGGCAAATTTTTGGCGAGGGTGTAGTAGGCAATGTGATGAAGCACCGTCAAGAAACTCCCATGGCGCCATTTTTGGACGCTTCTGGAGGTATTGAATATCTGGGTTCTTATTTCGATTTGAAACCCGTCAATACGGAAGCCCCATATCGGGAGGAGGAATTTATTTATGATACCTATATTTGATGAATTGCTGTATGCGGAAAAACTTTTAGCAAATGGTTTTGTTAAATTTATGTCGCGTAAGGATCTTATTATTTTGGCAAAATTTTATTTCTTTAAAAAGTTAGATGAAGAACAAATAAGAAAAAAACTAAATATGTTTTGCTACAAATATAATCCCGAATATAATGAAATTATTTTTGGCAATTCCATAGATACGGCTATCAAGAAATCAAAACAAAGCGCGCTGAGTATTCCCAGCGATATCTTTATAACCAAGCATGAAATTGATTGTATTAAGCGCGTTAGTAATTATCGCGTAGAAAAAATACTGTTTGTGATTTTAGTTTGCTCAAAATTTTACAAGCAAAGCAGCGACATCTGGCATAAAAATAAAGACAGCGAATATTGGAGTACAAGGTTTTCTGTCAACGCCGTTTTGTCTCCTTATCTTTCGCTTGCAAAAGTTTATGCCAATCGGCAAGAGCAGGAATCGATAGTTTATGATTTGATAGACAAGGGATATCTGCTTTCTGATGTCAATAATCCCAGTAAGGACGGTTGGCTTGAGGTTCTTTATGCGGATAACGCCTGCCAGCCAGAAGACGTTTTTGCAGTTATTAGTAGCAGGGACAATATGATTGATTTCTATCCCCCATATCTAGTATGTTTGGGATGCGGAAAAGAAATTGAGAAAGATCATAATAGCAGAAAGTATTGCGGAGACTGCTGGAAAGAAAAGAAAAAAGAAATAGATAGGGAATATATTAAAAAAACTTATAAAAAGAAAAAATTATCGTAGTTGCCAGCAAATTTGCATATATTGGTATATAATACAATAATTATATAAAAAGGATGACAATATGAATAAAGATGAATTAATAGCAGAATTAGCACATAGATGTGGATATACGATTAAAGATACGGAATTATTTTTTAATACGCTGATATCAATATTTAGAGATGCAATTAGGAACAGAGTAAAAATTGCTGTCAGGGGATTTGGACAACTTAATTACGTCGCTATTGCCGCACATCAGGGCAAGAAACCCACTAGGGGTGTAAAAGGCGTAGCTGAAGAAATTCAAATACCTGCGACAGAATATGTTGCGTTTAAACTTTCAACGGATCTGCGAAATGAAATGAAGGTTGATAGCGATGAGGAAGTTTAGAGGAATCTCCTTTTTTTGTTGAAAGGAGTATCCCGATTCAACAATAAATAAGGAGGAACATAAAATGGCTCAAAGAAAAACAATCGCGTCATCGTTTGTGGTTGGACAAACTACTAGTGAGGCTATAACATTAAATAATTCAACGCTGATGGGTGTGACTATTAGTGGCAGTAAAATTACTGGAACGGCGATGACATTCTTGGTATCCACCGATGGCACCAACTACTATTCTCTATACGATGACAGCAGCGCCGAAGTATCTGTGACGGTTACGACTGCCGCCAGAAGTTACATCGTAGATCCAAAGGTGTTTTTGCCCTGGGGTTTTGTAAAAGCCCGTTTGGGCACAAGTGCTTCTGCTGTGGCGCAGGCAACTGCTGATCAGGCGATATTATTTCATATCGACCTGCTTTAGTTTCATTGAGGAGAACTTAATGAAATTAGAATTTTATTGGGGTGCGTATGGACATATCTAGATTTTTTATACCGATAATTGCAGGGAAGAGGGCGGCTATTGCCCTCCCGTGGTATAGGGCTGGCGGCATTCCTGCCGCTAATTGTATTGGGGCATACAAGGCATTGGGGACAGGGAATATAGCCGCAAGTTATGTTAACCTTGCGAATCCAGGAACTTACGACTTAACAACTGCTTCTGCTCCCACATTTGATGCTTCATACGGATGGGCTTTTGACGGTATTTCACAATACTTAGGCAGCGGCATCGTACCCGTAAATAATCAAACGTGGTCAATGGCGATTCGATATACGGATGCGAATGGGATATTGGCGGGAATTGATAGTCCCGGCGCAAATGACTTTTATCTTGCGTATAACGTTTATTATTCTAGTGTCACCTTACTCATCAAATCACCCACAAAGGCTTCTGGAATACTGATGATGTGCGGCGCAAATGCGTACCGAGAAACAACCCTTGAAGGGACAATTCCAGCGGGTTCTGCTTCAAATACCCGACCTATTTGGATAGGTGCAAACGGAGCTGCAACTCCGGTTTCATTTTCAGTATCGAAAATACAAGCTATCGCAATTTGGAATATTGACATCAGCGCATATCAACCACAAGTTCACGCGGCAATGGCGGCATTAGCAAACCCTTAGACCCCGGGGACACGCCGGGTTACGAAGGCATTTATTATGCGAGTGCAGGCTAATGACAAGAGGTGATGGTTCACTCAATAGTCCGTGGGATTTGGCAACTGCATTAGCTGTTAATGCAGTTCCGCCAGGTTGTACGTTGTATTTAAGAGGCGGTACTTATACCGGAGATTTCACCTGTAATTTGAATGGAACTCTTGCCAGTCCAATCCTAATAAAACCGTATCCGGGTGAAAGGGTAATTATTGATGGTTCGTTGGCGATTGATGGCTCATACACTCACTGGTATAACATTGAAAAGACACAAACTGGCGTTGGGAGGTGGTCTGACGAGGAGGGGTCTAATCCGGTAACTCTTGATAAGGGAAATATCGTCTTTACTGGCGTTGGGGTTAAGTTAATCAACTGGATTGTTTATGACCAGGTTGGTGACGGTATCGGTTGGTGGGCTGCGTCAAGCGGAGCAGAGCTATACGGGTGTGTGATATTCAACAATGGTTGGCTCTCCACCGATAGAGGACACGGACATTCAATTTATACCCAAAACAATACCGCTAACGCGGCTAAGTCAATAAAACATTGTATTCTTGCACAAGAGTTCGGGTCAAATTCATCTAATCTTTCTCTTTACGGGTCTGCTGGCGAACTATCCCATTATGTTATTGATGGAATGATAGCGATTACTGGCAGGACTTTACTTGGCGGAGGAGAACCACTCACGGATGTTTTAGTAAAAAACTCTCACGTTTACGGCGAAATGCAGTTTGGATATTCAAATATCGAAAACAATGAGTTTACCCTGCAAGATAGTATTGTGGTCAATCCAGTTGCCAACGCTTTTAGAATGATGTCAATAAAAACTGCAAATATTACTAACTGCATTCTGGCAAATGTTGAAACCTCTCCCGCACCATTAGGAAGTGACGTTATTGTTTATACCTATGACCGACTTGCTGCTGGGTATCTTGAGTTTATCGGAACTGGGAATAATTATCACTACACCGGAACAGAAGAAAAGCAGTTTATCTATAACCACCCTGAGGCAACTAGTCTAAAAACTTTCGCAGAGTGGCAGACGCTAACCGGAAGCGATGCTGATAGTACCTACTCAACTTCTGCCCCTGCTGATTCAGTTCATGTAATCCCGAATGAATATGATGCCAACAAGGGAATAATCGTTGTCTGGAATCACACCGGAGCGGATTCTGTGAACGTGGATTTGACAGGGTTACTTGCAAGTGGTGATACCTACAGGCTGCGAAGCGCGATCAATTACTTCGGTGATGTGGCAACCGGAACTGTCGGAGCAGGGGATGTTATTGCTGTTGATATGAGAGCCATAAGCCACAGTGTTGCAATTCCGAGGGATTGGGAAACGGCTTTGATTGATACCACGTTCCCGAAATTCGGGTGCTTCGTCATTGAGAAAACATAAAATAGTCATTTTATTAATTTTGTTTACCCTTGACAAAAAATAGAAATATGTGTTAGTATTATCAATATTGGTTTCCTTGGTTGTGACTAGTACGTCATCCCCGCTGATTATTCATTTATTTGTTTATTACGGGAGTAGTTGCAACTACTACCAGCCAAGGAATAAATATCATCAAAAACGTTTTAAGGAGTACTATATTGTCTAGAATTCATTTAATCGATGACAGAATTTTTCAAGAGATTACAGAAGTAAAACGACAATCGCAAGGAAAAGTCCCTTTTTGGAGAAAGTTATTTGAACAATATCATAAAGAGGGAATTGCTTTTAAAGACGCAGAAGATCTCAGGGATTTGTATCGTAAGAAATGTAAGCAGTTGGGAATAAAATTTGATTTCACCTCCATGGAGGATAAGGCAAATATTAATAGAATGCCTGGTGCACGTGTGGGAATTATAGATATCGAAACACTCCCCATGCTTGCTTATACTTGGGGATTATGGGATCAAAATATTGGATTAGAGCAAATTGTATCAGACATATGTGTTTTGAGTTGGGCAGGAAAATTCCTGAATGAATCCGAAATGTATTCTGATATTTTAACAAGTAAAGAGGCGGTTGCTAGGGATACTTCAAGAATAGCGCGTTCCTGCTGGGAGTTTCTATCAAAATGCGATGTGGTTATCGGACATAATTTTTCGTCATTTGACATCAA
>Ga0209318_1001488_pt1 | contig 14504 bp, 29 predicted proteins | sample RifGroE1_FD_183999 | JGI IMG/M metagenome (GOLD analysis project Ga0209318, IMG submission 183999) | Groundwater microbial communities from Rifle, Colorado, USA - Groundwater E1 (SPAdes) (version 2) | ecosystem: Environmental > Aquatic > Deep subsurface > Groundwater | place: Rifle, Colorado...
ATGTTTCATAATCTTTCCATTCACATTCCATAATATCTCTTATAGGACTAATTCTTTCTTGAAAATATTCACATTCATAACAATTGTCGTCAGAACCTTTTTTATAACATTTTTGATTATATTCTCCAATAGCACCAAATGGACACCAACTATTTTTTGATTCATCATCATAAATTCTATTAACTGGATGTTCACATATTGGAAATTTTTCTTGATATGCTTGAATTTCTTGTGGCGAATAATAACCGTATTCTTTACATTTTTCATGTGGTAATATTCCTAGTGAATAATTAATCCAGTCTTGACCACGCATAAGATCGGAACGTACACCTTGACCAAATCTAGCATAGAATAATTCCTGACCAGAGAGTGGCATTTGATTGATGAAATCTAGAATTTCTTTTTCGTATTTGTAATTTAGTTGCATCATATTATCTTCTGTATATGTTTTTATAATTTCTAGTTTCCACCAATTAGGATTTGTGAGTTTAAGGCAATTATTGCAAAGTTGCAATCTAGTAGAAAAGTTGGTAAATTCACTGGAATGATTGAGTTGTGGAATATGAATTATATGAATTTGTGGGTAAGATTGTAGACAATTAAAACAAATAGAATCTGGGTTTTCTATTGCAATGTGATGAGGATTGATTGGTTTTTTAATTAATTGTGTTGATGTTAATTCATTTGATTGTGACAATATTATATCTCCTTTCTATTTATATTATTGTTCTATTGACTAAATAACCAATGTTAAATTTCCATATTCTAATTTATTATATTCATCTTGTAATTTATTAATTCTATCTTTTAATTCTTGCTTCTTTTGTTCTAATTTAAATTCTTCAATTTCTTCATTTTTATTATCTAATTCATATTTATCTTTATATTTCCAATAATCTTTTTCTTGACCTATCCATGTATGATAACCTAAATCAGTAATTTTTTCTATTCTAAATGCAGGTGATTCCCAGTTACAATTTTCTCCACAACAACTATATTTTTCATTATAACCTTCATTTTCAGATTCACATTCACAATATCCTAAAGGTCTTTCGTCGTATAAAAATTCCATATAATAAAAATAATTATAATAAGTATTTATTGTATATCCATTTTCATTATCTGGTTTTTTAATTAATATTTTTATTCTTCCATTTGTATAACCTTCTGAATATTCTTCATCATAATTTTCGATTAAATATGTATGCGTGGTAATATCGTCAATAAATTCTTTACATTTTTCAATTTGTTGGTCAACTACAGAAATTATATAACAAACGTCAATTATTTCTTTATTATTGTTGATTCTATTTTTATTTTCATTATTTAATTCGTTGATTATATTTTTGATGAATTGATCTTTTGTGGAAGATAAATTATCAGTAGTAATAATATTCATGTAATAATATCTCTCCTTTAATATTATATTATTATTTTAATATTCTTATTGATTATCTCTAATTAATTCTTCTAATTCACTTAAATAATCATACTCTTTAACTAACTTTGCAATTTTACAAGTTAATTCTTCTTTCTTATTAGGAATCTCTGATAATCCGTAGCAATTATCTAATAATACATATTTGCTGATTAGTTGGCACGTTTCAAAGTAATTATCGCTTTCATGGTAAAATTTACAATTCCATTTTATACATTTTAATTTTGTTTCTTTGGATTTATTTTCTTCCATTGGTTGTCCTTTCTATGGTTAATTCTACTATTATTTTTGTATTTTGTCAAGCATTATTTTCTATAATTTCGTAATATTTTAATATTTATTTAATATTTATTTTAATATGGATTTAGCAGAGATGGTTAGTCCCTGCTAAATTGGTTTGTTGATTATTTTACTAAAGTTGATCCAAATCCATCTTGACCACGTACTGTTTCAGATAATTTATCAACAATTTTTAAATCATATTTCTTAACTTCTTGGAATACCATTTGAGCAATTCTATCGCCTTGTTTAATATTAAATGGTTCAGCACCCATATTAATAAGAACAACTCCTACATCACCAACATAATCTTCGTCAATTGTGCCTGGAGAATTAACAATTGAGATACCATGTTTTAAAGCTAATCCACTTCTCGGCCTTATTTGTGCTTCTATATTTTCTGGCAATTGGATATGTAATCCTGTTTTAATTAATATTCTATCACCTGGGTATAAATCAAGACCTTGTTCGGGGAAATCATTTGTTTCTTTTAAGAAATGAGGGGATGAATATTTCCATGCTCTTAAATCCATACCGGAGGCACAGATTGATTCGTATTTGGGAAGAGTGATATTTTGATCGTCTATTGCACAATTAATTTTGTTGTTCATAATATGTATTCTCCTTTTATTTTAAATTATAATATTGTTTATTATTTTATTGGACAATGCCCACTACTACATTCCATACTATCAATTAATTCTGTGGATTCAGAATCATCTATTTTCATAATATCTTCAGGTCTATATTTAATTAAAGATTTTCTATATTCATATTCTTCTTTAGTTATAGGTTGATAAGGTATTTGTTTATAGTTATGATCTGAATATGGCAACAATGATGTTGACTTTAATTTATTTTTATATTCATTAATTAATTTTGCTATTTTATGTTTTTCTTCTGGTTTAAAACTTATTGTACATGATACTGAATTATCACTCCACCATTCTTGTAACAATGATTGAAATTCAAATTGATTTTCAATAGTTACATCTATAGCACTTTTAAAATTAAGATGTTCTGCTAAATCTACTTTTACTGGAAATTCTACAACCATTGTATTAGGAGAAACTAAATCTTCTTCCATATAATAACCACATTTTTTTAATACATTAAGTAAATTATCATTATCGCTAAAGCGAATTCTTCTAATATAATATGGTGCATAATGCCAATGCATACCAGGACTCACACCAGGAAGCAAACTCACAGTTCCACTAGGTTTAACAGTAGTTAATTTAATTGAAGGATTACAATTAAGTAGTTTAGAATATTCTATATCTGATTTTTCTACTATATTATACATTTCATCGAGAGTATTTTTTAAATCATTATAATTGTCAAAATAATTCATTACCCAATCTTGGATACCACTTAAAGATGCACCAATTCTACGATTTTTTTCAATTATTTTCTTTGTAATTTCCCAATCATATTTAGCAAATGTTACACGTTTGGCATATTTTGTTGCTAAATCCAATGCTAATTTAATATCAATATTTAATTTATTACATATGTATGGGAATATTTCTACAACATTACATGGCTCTCCAGATGCCAAACTTATCTCACCACATGCATTAAATCCTTCAACATCTGGATCTGCTAATTCTTCATCATTGTAATTATCTTTATCAATTAACCTACCATACTTTCTTGCTAATTGAAGATTAACAATACCAGGTTCTCCGTTTGTTGCTAATGAATCTATAAATTGATCATAGTCTTTAAAATTTTCATCAATTACAACACTTATATTTGCAGACCAACGATGACTTACTTGAAATTCTCTCATTACTTCTAAATATGCAATTTGATCTTCTGTTAATTTTTCTCTTTCTTCAGGAATATCTAATTTTTCTGGAATTAAATAATTTTTCATATTTATAAATTCCATATTATCTGCATCACAAAATATCAATATTGCAGTTCTACGAACATTACCAGCAACTACTGTACGACCTACATAATTAATTAGATCAGAACAATCAACAGGTGATAATTTACCAGTTACTCTATTATTAATTAAATTATTAGCAAATTTTAATAATTCTGCCAACGGTTTTGGGCCACTTGCAACACCACCAAATCCATTAATTAATTCACCTTTTGGACGAATATCAGAAATATCAATAACTAATTTGATTACTTTCTTTTTTAACCAATGTGAATCTATTGTTTGTTTTAATGCTTCTACCCAACCTTGCCTAGAATCTTCACATTTATAATATATATCATATTTTTCAGGTGTTTTAGTAACAACCATATCAGAAATCATGTTAAAATCTTTATGGTTATAATCACATACTATAGTTAAATCAACTATATTCTTTACAATAGGTATTTTATTAACATTTTGTTTCATTACATTAAAACCAATACCTCCACCAAGCATTGCTTGATCAAACGAAAAACAAAATGGCATACTAACTTTTTTTGCTTTTCCTTCTATATATGATATAGGTTTGCAAGCAATATTCCAGCAATTAACTAATGCAGAACCATTTTTCATTCCAATATCAGTTCCAGAAATCCATAATCCTCTTCCTGGTGCAATAAAAGCGAAATTAAACATTAAATCATAAGTTAATTCCATTTCTTTTATAATTTCATGATGTGGTCTTGGATCATTGACAGGTAAATTATAATTTCCTTCTACCACTCTTCTTATTGTTTCCCACCAATTTTCCGTTCTATTCTCATTTTCTATTCTTCTTGCATATGTACGTTTATAAGTTATAAAACCTAATGTTCCCCAATTTGGCTGTTTATCTTTATATTTTTCTAAAAATTCTTCTGATAATGTATATTTCAAATAATCTTCCTCCTATGTATTTTAATTATTATTATTATTATTTTTATTATCTGTAAAACAATTATTATATTTAAATAAAACCCTTCTTTGTCATGTTTTTACATTTCACAAACCCAGTAAAATCAATGGTTTGTTGCATGTCACTTTTTAATTATTTTATCATTCTATTACCTTTTCAACATTTTCACTTCCATAAAGTATTCATAACCATTATCTTCATCACAATCATCTTTTCCATTCATATAACTTTGATATTTATCTGGTTTTGCCAAAAATCTTAAACAATTTTGTGCTTTCTTGCAATTATCATTTTTACATAAAGTTAAATCACAGATAATTTTCACCTCCTTTATTTAATCTTTCTTAATTTATATTTATTTTAACATTTTGTTGCTCATATGTCAAGCATAATATTAACTATTTTTCTATATTATAATTTTTATTCTTCTCTCGGTCTACAACAATCTGCTTCTGGATTGTAATACTCACAGCACCATTTGCCTTTGAAATGCCAATAATTATCTTCGCCTAAATAAAAGTCTTTTGCATTACCAATGTAACATTTATTATTTTTCATTAATTCACATTCCCAAGTCATAATTAATCTCCTTTCTTAATTTATTATCTTATACACAAGTATTAATTGCTAATTCTGCCATATTTCTTAATTCTTGTTCTGTTTGAATATCAGTTGTTTCATCTGCTAATTCTAATAATTTATTAGTAAGAGTAGTTAAAAATTCATTATCGGCGTACATAATTAATCATTCTCCTTTTAAATCTATTTCCCATGCAAATTTAATATTAAATCCATCACATACTTTTTCACAATTAGGACATACATACTCTAATTTATCTTTTTCTTCCGTTTGAATTAATCCTATATCATTCCCATATTTGTTTTCTGTAAACTCATTCCATGATTCTGCACTAGATATTACTTCACATAGAGGACAGGAATAGTATTTCATAATTATGATCTCCTTTATTTATTATTATATTTTATTTTTAATTATTTTCACCATAAAAACAATTAAAACAAGGTGATATGCAGAAATACATATCCACATATGGGCATTTAAAGTTTGAATAATAAGGACAATTTTCTGGCATAATTTATACTCCTCCTTTATAATCCCTCAATCATAATCTCATTTTTCTTGAAAATATCGTTGACTGTGTTGCGATATGCAATTTTTCTCAATACATTAAATGTATCTATTCTAAATATATCATCTCGTTTATACATTTCCTTTCTTCTGCTAGAACATTGTTTGACTGTATTAATACCTTTAAATTCAAATTTATTAAATTTATTTTTAATTGTATATTTTTCCAATGCCACTTCAATTAATCCTATACTTTTAGGTAATTTATCAACAGGTATAATACCAACTGGAGCAATCACATATGTATATTCGCATTGACAGCAGAATCCATTAAGAAAATCTGAATATGATGCTTTTGCCTCAATTCCCATAACTTTATATGAATCCACATTATTTTCTCTAAGATTTAATAGATTGCCTTTTATACCAACAACATCTATGGTATTTTTAGTTATTGCTTTAAAATTAAACCATTCATAATCTTTTAGATATTGTGAGTATTTAGAGAATTGTACTTCTGTTGCGATACAATTGTAACCTTTTGAGTATAGGATATATTTAGATATCTGTTTAAGTTCGTAGTGTTCTCTACTCTCATTTTTATTATAGTTTTCATTTAGGAGTATTATTTATCACCTCATTTTATTTTATTGGTCTTTTAAATATTAATCCACAATCAGGACATCTCCAACTTTGTTCAAATTCATCTTGACCTATAAAAACATAATTGCTAGTAAAGATATTTTCGTGTTTACAATCTGCTTGAATTGATTCTTTAATTTTATTAGTTAATTCTTGTATTTGTTTATTTATTTTATTCTTTTCATTAACTAATTTTTCTATTTCTTTATCACCATATTCCATAGCACACTTACCACATAAAAATCCTAATTGTCTAATAAATAATGAAGAATTAGTTGGTGAATTACAATTTGCACAATAATTTATATTTATCACCTCACTTTTTTATTTTAGGTTTTAAATACATCATCCAATAATAACCTATTCCACAAATATGACACGCTTTATTTTTATTTAAACATATTTTACAATTTGCCATGACGATTACTCCTTTTTATGCCAACACATAATCAATATATCCACATTCACATTTAACTTTTCTTTTAGGTGGATTACTGGTATAAATACAATTATCTGCATACATTAATTCACTTTTACATTCTGGACATTCAATATTAGTATTCATTAATTGTGTCTTTTGTATAATATTTAATATATTATTATTGTGTTCCTTTATTGTTTTCATATTATTACTACTCCTCTTTAAATATTTATTCTTATAATAATCACATTCATCTCTAAATCTTCTACTTAACTCATATAAATTATATATTTCTTTATTCAATTTTTTACACCAATACTCACCCCACATTATTTTATGAGGATAAATATTTTTACATTCAGAACAATCAATCATAAACTCAATTCCTCCTATAAAAATTCAATAACATCTTTTAAAGCAAAGTTTCTTTCTGCACATTTATCTACATCAAAAGCACGAAGCAACCATTGATTTTCTGGATGAAAATCTGTGTTGTCAAAATAAATATTATATGGTATCACATTTCTTGTGTTTGTTTCATTTTTCCAGTTTTTATATACAAATTGTAGTGTTGGTGTAAATTCTGTTGATTTAGTTTCTACTTTAGAATATTTTCTTTCCCAACATGCTTTAAATAATTCTATTGATTCTTCTTTACAATAATGGCAAGAACCATTCATACCATCTAAATTTCCAAATTGTTCACATTGTTGCTCATATAATTTACCACATGCATTACAATTATTACAATCTACAGTATCATAAATACATCCTTCTAATTCATTATCATTCCACATAAATTGATTCTCCTTTAATTTAATAATAATTATATGTTTTATTATACAATTTCTAACTCTAAAATATACTCTTTAGATTTAACTTGTGCAACAATTCCTACTAAACTTACTTGCTTACCGTTAGGTTTATTCCCATCTTTATTGCAATTAGGTGATGCAAAATATGTTTTATCAAGAATTGTACTTTTTATTGGTGATTTATATAGATAATAACATTTTCTTGCGTATATCCATTCTACTACATCTCCAAGATTTAAGTCAACATCTGGATATGTATTTTGTTTTACTATTAGCATTATTTGTTTACTCCTTATGTTTAATTGTTTTAACTAATACACCTTTCTCATATACTTCAATACCATCTAGTTTCCATATTTGAAAATCTATTTTCATTGCTTTCATATATTCAAGTTGTAAATTTGCTAACCATTTCTTTTGATTGATTCTTGATTGAATAAAATATTCTTGTCTATTGCCAATACGATTTATAGCATTAAGTATAACCTTTTGATATGGTAATAGTTTAATACTGTAAAAATCTTCAAAAAATGCAATTGGGTTATTTTGATATTTCTCTTTAAAATCTAATTTTTCTTGATCTGTCATATTAGATACCTCACATTAATATTAAATTAAATTTCACTTTATATTGATATAGGTTTTAATGCTTTAATAACTTTTTTATGCAATTTCTTTGTCATTGTAGAAACTTGTGAATCAGTAGCAACATGAAACATACACATGTTTATTGCTTTTCTTATTTTTTCAAAAGTATCAGCATCTTCACCTAATGTGTAACCTTGCTTATTTGCTTGTTGTTTTAAAGAATCATACAAAACTCCATAACTAAATCCTACTTTATTGTTCATGATTTTATCTCCTTTTTATTTATTTTAATATTCATTTTCATCATATAACCAATCCAAAAACCACTCTAATCTTTTATTTATTACACCATTAACTTCACACAATTCTTCATCATTATTATATTGAGCAATCATTTCTCCATTTTTAATAAATATTATTGTTTCATTATCTTGTAAAAATTGTTCTTTTTCTTTTAATATTTCTTGCAATCTTTCTCTCATGATTATCTACTCCTTTTCTCATCACAAATAAATCAAATAATTCATTATATCTTTCCTAAATAAGAATAATTAATTAAATATAATTTACTCGTATCTATACAATTAATATGATGTTTAGATTTTAAATACTCAATAAATTTATCTTTTGCCTCATCAACATTATTTGCTTCAGTTCTTACACAATGATTTATTACCCATTCTTGATCATAAATACAAACATATTCATCCATGCACTTAATCTCCTTTCTTCATAAAATGAAAGTTTGAAATTAATTAATTCCATTTAATCAATACATTATCATCATAATAGCCATATATTTTTGAACTTTTATGATCTGATGATTGATTAATGCCATAAATATGTATGTCTAATAATGATAATGTCACACGAATTGCTTTTAATTTATTAGTATAATTTTCGTACATATGGATATTATTATCTTTCTTATATTCTTCTGCACAAAATTGATACTCTTTATATTTAGATAGAAGTAATTCCTTTTTCTTTTTAGATACTCTAGTCATATATTTCCTCCATTAATTTTATAATTCATTATCCATACATATAACATTTTTCATATTCATATCATCTACATGAAACACTTCACCATTAAATGCTAAATATTTATATCCTACTCTTTCTGCCCATTCTCTACATTGATCATAATTCATAGTCCACATTCTTTGACTATTAAATACATCTTTCCAAGTTAAGATTAATTTGTTGTTCATATTTATCTCCTTTCAATCAATAAATTCAAAATCATTTTCTTCTAAACAAATAGCATCGTAAAATTCATATTTACTTCTACACATTTCTTTATATTCATAACTCATTAATGCTGTACTCTCTCCATCTAAATTTATCCACCATATACCGTTATTTGCTTTATATTCAGTTACACCTGTCATTCCTGCATAACTTTGATTATCGAATATTACATGGTCTTTTATTTTTACTTTTCGTTTGATTAATTCCATGATATTCACTTCCTTAAATGTGTCGTTTTATCATAATTTTAATGTTCACAAATTAAATAAAATTTTTATTTAAACCTTTTCTTCATTTCAGAACCTACTAATTCACCTACAATATCTTTTAATCCATTCTTAATTTCTGTGTCAGATAAAATATTAAATTGTTCCTTAACTTCTTTGTATTGTTTAGTTTTAACATACTTCTTACTTAAATCATCAACTAAACTATTTTTAACTTCTTCTTTAAAATCTGTATCCATAATATCTAACATCATTCTTTTAACTTCATCTTGTAATTTTTCTTTAAAAGATTTACCATAATGTTCATATCTATTATTCATAACTTCATTAATTAATTGTTTTGCTGCTTCATAAATTATTGCAGATTCTATGTCACTAACATTATCATTATAGTCTAATTCTACTGTGAAATTTAATTTCATAATTATTCTCCTTTTTTTAATTATCTAATTCTTCACTAAATCTATCTGCTTCTTCAAAACTCATTTCTTTCAAATTATTATATTCATCGGTAAATGAAATATCTGCATTCCATTTTTGTTTTAACCATTCTTCTTTTATCATTGTATTTGTTTGTAAATCATATTCTAAAATATGAGAACAAATTGGATATCCATCTTCTGCATCATAACTTCCACCCATTCCACCTCTACTTTCATCACCATTATCTTCATTAAAACTTGTGCAAAAATAATATATAAATTTTTCTCTTAATTCTTTAGATTCTGATATATATTCAGAAATAATTTGATATGCTTTATTATTAGAAGGAAAACTACTTCCATAATTTAATAATCCAGTTTCATATCCTAATAGTAAATCTTGAATCCAAGTTTCATTATTTTCAATAATATAATCATATTTTTCTTTAATTACAATGTTTTTATTAAGCATCCAATCGAGAATATCTTCACCTTTAATAAAACTTTCATTAGTATCTATTAAATCTTCACCTACTTCACGCATCCATTGAACAATAACAGAATAAACTATAACTGGATTTTTTAATTGTTCTTCGTTTGTAATAATTGTTGATATTTTTCTCATAAAAATTTCTTCTTTTATAATTTATCATAAGTTTTATCTCTTTCCTTAATTATCTTATACAAATAATCAGGATTATTAATTGTATCCATAATCATTTTTTCTGTAATTTCTATTTCATTATCACATTCAGGACAAAAATCATAAACATAATTTAATTCTTGTTGTAGTTTATCATATTCTTCCCATTCATTATCCGACATTTCTTTAGTTTTAGATAATTCAAATAATCTGAGATACTTATTTATTTTTTCTTCATCTACAATAATATAATCACAACATATATATAACTTATGATATTTCTTTAATATTTCTTTTGATACTAAGAATTCTAATATCTCATCAATAATTTCGTCTGACCAATTTTTTGATAGTTCACGTAACTTACGAGTATATTTATGTAGATATGAATGAAGTCTATGTTCTACTAGAAAATTATCTAATTTAATTTTATCTTCTTCAGATATAAAATCTAATTCTTTAATCTCATGATAATGATGCACACCTAATAATTCTGGATATTCTTGTAGTTTCTTACTTTCTATAATATCGTTAATTTCTGATGTTAAATATCTGAATGAAAAATAAGATGGTAATTTCTTTTTGAATTCTGTCAATTCTTCTCTTGTGAATTGTTTAAATTCATTTATATTAATTTCTTTTAAGTATGTATCAAATTCTTTGTGTTTATTGATAATTGATTGTAAATAATTATTCATATTTATTCTCCATTATTTATTATAATTTATTATTTTTTAGTGTTTCAATAGTTTTTCTAATATCTATCATTTCTTGATTATATATCTTTTCATATATTTTTGTTGATAACTTACTATTGCTATCATTTTCATAATAATTTTTAGTTAATATTTTTATAATTATCTCTTTCCACTCGTCAATTATTTCTTCTTGAATATTAATATCTATATTATCCCATTCATCTCCGATACCACTTCTATCAGATATATCATTAGCAATTATATTAACTATTTCTTTAGAAATTTTTAATATTTTATTATTCATTTTATTCTCCTTATTTATATAAATTATCACCTTAAATCAACATTTATCTGTAATATTGAATATTTTAAATACAATATTTGTAGATGATACATCATCTTCATCTAAATAATATTCATTAATAAATATTAATAATTCGTATAATTCATTTCTTAATTCTTTAATTTTCATTATTATCTCCTTTATTTTTTGTTTTCTTTTTAACTTTTTCTATTTCTAAGGCTAATTTACTATTATTTTCATCCTTACTCTTTTCCTTCTTATCTTTACTTAACTTCTTATCACACCATTTTAAAACCCCACAACACCCTACATAACCTTTTACAGTTTTATCTTTACATGTTGATCTAGGGAACTCCATATACATATCATAACCTTCTTTTGCTGTCCAATTCATTTTAACAATTTCAGTGATTAAATTTGGACAATTGTTTTGATTAGGCGTAGAGTCTGTGTGCTCTATATTTTCTGTAATATTATCATTTTCAATATCTATATTATCTTCTTCTGTATTATGTATGATTTATTCCTTCTTTCTATTTACTATGTATTTATTATTTAATTTATCTCAATGGACAATCAGGATGTTTCCAATCTCCATCGTACCACTCCTTTTCACTTACTTTAATATTTTGATGATATATTGGTAGATTATGATTCCATTCTACAAAATTGCAAACCCAGTTTGTTTCTCCTCTGAATTTGCATGTTTTACAACTTGTAGGTATTTCAGTTAGATTGTTTATGTATATCATTAATATCTCCTTTATTTATTTTATTATTTTATTCCATAACATAATTTTTTGTATAATGATATATACTCTTATGCGTATTTAATATTTCTGGTTTACACTTCATTATTGTAACATTTCCCATTGTTGAATCTATATATGAAAAACTAAAAGTTATAATGTTTTTATATTTATCATAAGCACTTTTATCTGTAGTATGATAAAACCAATCAGATAAATGGACTTCATCAAATATACTACATTTTAGGAAATCATTGTCCCAATCTTTATAAAATAATAATTCTTCCATAAAATCTTCTAAATTGTTTATTTTTGAAGCTATATTTGCTAATCTTTCATCTACTTGAAATACTTTATCGTATATTTCAAATTTACCTAAACTTTCACCTGAACCTAGTGTATTAATGGATATATGTATAATATAGATTTGTTCTTCTTTTTTTATAAATTTTCTGTTTATTGAATCATATATAAAACCATTTTCTTTTGCTTCTTGCATTAATTGTACTTCTCTTAATCTTATATTTATTAATTCTTTATTATAATCCATAATTTAGTCTCCTTTGTTATAATTTCTTAAATATTTTTCTATCTTTGTCTTTCTAGTTTTTTCTTTTAATTCTAATAATTTAATGATTAACTTTTGCCACCAAAATAAATTATTATTATCTTTTTTATTGTTATATTTTTTATCAAATACACTAGATAATTCAATAAATCCATTATTAGTTAACAATTCCTTTTTAATTTCTTTATTAGTCTTATTCATATCTTAACCTCTTTTTTAATCTGCACACCTATCACATTTATCCATATTATCATAATCAGCAAATAATTCTCCACACACAGAACATTTAGTTAAACAATTATCACAAAAATATTCACTATACATTTTATCTTTATTATGTGGTTTTAATTCTGAAGGATTTGATTCTTTATCACAACCTCTACAAAATATTACTAATGTTTCAATTTCTATTTTAACTTTAATTTTTCTATTCTTTTTAAAAATATCATTAGGATATAATCTAACCTTATCTCCAATTGGTTTAATATTATCAAAATCAGAATCATCTATTTCAGCATAATCAAATTCATCTGGTTCTTCACCTTTTATTTTTTTAAATGTTTCTATATCAACATCCCAACAAAAGCATTCATAGTCACCTGAATTGATACCTGTAAATTCAATTGTCTTTTTTATTTAGGTTACTCTCCTTTACTGTTTTTTATAATTTATTTTATTTCTCTTCCAATTAATCCCCATTCTTTTTGATAAAAATCTTCTGCATAATCAGGTTCATTTATACTTACTGCAAATTTATAATACTCATCTTTTTTTACTTTTCGCATTGCATCCTTTCCATCTTGATAAATGTAATAATGTGCTAAATAAACATAATTTTCATCTTCACCAACGTATCCAAAATAATCTTTTTTATAATAAATTGCTCCACGTTTAGTATTCTCACAATGATTTTTTATAATAAAATCTCCGTTAAACAATTTAACAACATAATAATTTTCATCTGGATATGATTCACCATCATAATAAGCAATTAAAATATATGATTTAGTTTTTTTTACTACATTGACATATTTTGCAGATAAAAATATATTTTTTACTTTTATATCACTTCTATTATTATCTCTTACTATTTCAAATTTAGATATATTTAATAATTTAATTCCATCTCCTATTTGTACTTCATTAAATATTTTCTTCATTTAATTCTCCTTTTTTAATTATATTTGGTAAAACATGACAAAACCTCGATTTCATGCTGAAATTAAACTATATGTAGTATGCTTATGATTCATTAGATACTATATGTAGTAGTAAAATTTTATTTTGGGAAGAGATTGTTGTAATATTTTCTCTTCCCTTGGTTATTATTATAATTGTTTCCGGTTGGGTTGTCAATATTTATTTTTATATTTTGTTATTTAATTAAATTTCTCAAATAGTAATAAAATGTTGCCCAAATATATAATCCACTATATTGATTATTAGGCATAAACATAATATTAATATTATAACGATTAGCAAAACTATGAAGACTTCCTAAATATGATTTCTTATTATATTCAGTTTTATAA
>Ga0209318_1001490_pt1 | contig 14482 bp, 11 predicted proteins | sample RifGroE1_FD_183999 | JGI IMG/M metagenome (GOLD analysis project Ga0209318, IMG submission 183999) | Groundwater microbial communities from Rifle, Colorado, USA - Groundwater E1 (SPAdes) (version 2) | ecosystem: Environmental > Aquatic > Deep subsurface > Groundwater | place: Rifle, Colorado...
TTCCTGCTCGGGGGTAATGTCGTTCGCATAGGTCAGCATAATGCCTCGGGCATACGGCCCACCCTTCACAGTGTACCCTGCACCCTTCTCGGCGGCGACCGCACGGGCCTCTGCGATAGTGGGGATTACTCGGTAGGTTTTTCCATCCTTGTCAACGACGCGGTACTTATTCTCGTTCGTCTCGCCCTTATTCAGCGCCTGCGGGTTTATCTGAAACCACGGCACTGCATCCTGTTTAAACACATACTGCAGGATCTTGGTATAGGCGTTGACGGTATGCTTCGACAGCGGGGAAACGGTCGGCGTAAGGTGCGACAGGGTATTTGGAGAGACACCTCCCCCGTAAGCGCCAGAGCCCTTTGTGTCGTATGTGATCCCTATCCCGAGCGCGGAAGAGATCAGGTTTTCGCCTTCCGTACCGGTGATAATCTGCTGCGCCCTGGCCTGGAATTCTTCCTTGACGGCCCTGGAGGCTCCGTTGATCTCATGCCCGAAGGCCTTGCTCGGGTTGGCTTCCCAGGTGGCGACGGCGGTGCGTTTGGTCAGGTGGGTTGCGAAGTAGGCACCCCATTCCTCTGCATTTTTCCTGGCTTGCTCTGCGGGGATTGCCATGGCGTTCTGATACCAGATCTCCATGTGCCCTTCTTTGGAAACCTTATCAGTCTTGCGGATGACTGCCGGATTACCCTTCTTGTCAATGCCCATATAGGAAAAGCCAGCGGCCAGGGATTCAACATTGGTTTTCTTCTTCACTGCCGGGTCTTCGTAGCGGGCCTTCATCGCCGTCCAGACTGCTGCCTGGTACTGATACGGGGTCCATTTCTCCTCGCCCTCGGGCAGGGTTGCGTTCAGCTCGTCAACCAGTCGCAGGAGCGAATTCTCCACGAAAGAGTATGCACCATTGCCCAGGTCATTAGGTGTACCGGCCCGGCGATAGTGAAACGAGCGAAGCATCCAGACATCGACCGTGGATTTAATCCCGAGCTTCTCCATATCCTCTGCACTTAAGGTCATCTCAGCGATGGCTTCCGGGTGCTCATAGATGATCTGGGTCAGCAGGTTATAGTAGAAGGACTCGGTCTTGCGTCCCTCAAAGTGACCGTCATGGTACAGGACGTTCCTTGCCTTCGCATCCTGGGTCGCGGTCTTCGTTTTCAACATCGGCTCGGGTACACCATTGAGCCACTGATTGAACGCCTTGATCCCCATGGTGGTATTGGAACCGACTGCGGCCTGCGGCGAATAGATCGCCAGGGTCTTGATGAACTTCTCGGCCAGGAGCGGGTTGCCCTGCATGGCCTCCCAGATATAGCGGGCGGAATTCTCGTACCAATGACGGCCCGAAACGCCCTCGTCCTTGAGCCCGGCGACGAACTTCAGCTTGTTCTCAAAATCCTCCATGGTATTGATATCTTCAGAAGAACCGAAGATCCTACCGGTGCCAGCTACCTCTGGTTGCCATCCGAGATGAGAACCAGCCTTGCGTGTCTCGCCGTCGAATGCCGGATGCTTGGAGACGATCTTGAATGTGTCTACAAGGTATTTCTCACTGATATCCTTATGGCTCGACCGCATCTTCTTTGCCCATGCAGTGAACTCCCTGGCCCCCTTTTCAAAGTAGGCACCACCGATCAGGATGAGATCCTTCAGAAGGGTTACATCGAATCCGGAAGAGAGGTTCTTCGTGCTGGCCGCGATCCGGTCGCGTGCTCCTTTCACCACGGCTGCAGTGAAGAACCTATTCCCCTTAAACTTCGCCAGTTCCGGGTCTTTCAGGGCCTCCTCGGCATCGATAACCTCGTCCGTTGTCTTGAGGGTCTTCCCCTGGACTTGCGCCACCATAGCCTCGTACTCGCCACGCAGGTTGCTGATCAGATCCTTGACTGCGCCCTCGTTCGCGGCCTGGGCATCGAAACCCTCGGCGCGGTATTCGGCGGCTTTGCTTTTGATGAACTCAGATTCTGTGGTCGGGATCTTGTGGACTGACAGACAATTTGAGAGCGAACTCATTCACTTACCTCTTTTATGATTGGATGCATCCTAACAGTGTGCTGTACTTCTCGATCAGTTCACCGTGTTCTCTGAGTGCTTCGCGGGCGTTTCTGGTGACTGGTTGTTCTTTGCCGTCCTTGGTGATTTCTTTAACCTGTACCATAGTGTCTTCTGGGATATTTGCAAGATCTACGGTGGGCAGGGCCTTCTGTGCTTTGGGGGCCTTGGGTAGATCAGCCAGCTTCACTTCTCCCTTCTTCGGTGCTTCAGAGCGCGACCAAGATTGGAACTGTTCTTGGGTCATTGGCACTACCGATTTCCCACCCGGCCAGCCTTTTTCGTAATTGGATTCGTAGATCTCTATGGCCTCGTCTTCGGTCTTCGCGCCCATGACGACCTTGTGCTCATCGAACTTGCCCGTTTCCGGGTCCACCTGATTGACGACGAATACCGGCCCGTCGCCGCCACGGTATTTCGGCTTGATGAAAACGTCCAGGTGGTCCTTGTCCTTGCCGACCGTGCCCTTGATATACCCGTAGTCCGCCTTCATCGGTGTCTGCCATTCAGAACCATCCGGGGCTATTCCTGTGCGGGTGGAACCGATAGGGTTCTCGATTGAGATCTCAAGGCCATTGATCCGAACATGGGCCTTCTTGTAGTTTCCGGCTTCCTTTTGAGGCTGGGTGGCATCCAGATCGACTGTTTGGCCCTTAGCCGTCGATTTGTCGCCGTTGATCTCCCAGTGCCCGTTTTCCAGTTTGACCGCAGCGTCATGCCGTACAGGCGCTTTTTCGGCTGCTTTCGACACGGCGATGACACCACCCTTGTACGGGACAATGGTCATACCCTCCAGGGACACCTTGCGCTGGGCTGCGGACCACTTCAGGCTCTTCTCGTTGCTGAACGGTTTCCCGTTGCTGGCGGTGAAGTCTACGGGCTTTGCTTCGAAGGCCTCCTGGCGCTCCAGGGTTTCGGTTGCGATCTCGGGGGCTGCGGTGCCGACTGCACGCCGGGCATCCAGATCCTCCTCGACCTTGGCCATCTTCCGGTCCAGGGGAGTCTCTTCCTTATTGGCCAGCGTCTCGTAGGTTTCTGCTTTCGTAGACCGGCGCTGCTCTTCCCTCGGCGGCGGTGCGAAGGCTTCCTCGATCTCTGCCTGTTTTTTAAGGCGATCACCATCGACTGCCGGGACATACTCAGCACCGGCCCTACCACGAATTTCCTCGTCTGTCAATGGGGAGGATTCGATTGCAGCCTGCCGTTCCTCGGGGGTTTCAGAGACAGGGAAGGCCTCTTCCAGACCAGCCTGCCGGGCGAGTCGGTCGCCGTCGCTGGCAGAGATGTATTCAGCACCGCCACGACCACGGATTTCAGCATCTGTCAAGGTGGCAGAATCAAAAGCTGCCTGTCGTTCCTCGACGGTTTCGGCCGGTGCCGGATCTCTGACGGCTTCAGTGAAAGCGCCAATAGCCTCATCGACCGATTCGGTTTCCAGGATCTTCGGGGTAACCGACCCAAGCGGTTTCAGCGGGGGCCGTACCTCGGGGGTTTTCTCGTCGGTGACGGTTCTGGCCACGGCACCAGCTGCAGCAGCCGCACCAGTGGTCGCTCCACCCATCAGTAAGACTTGGGGGCCAACCTCTTGACTTGCGGTCAGCAGGCCCTCCCCACTCCACTCCAATGGCGGTTCCTTGCGGAGCCCAAGTTCATGTTCAGCCTTACTTTGACCAACCTGGGTGGGGATTTCCTCCAGCATCTCGCCGCCGAAGTTCATGGCAATACCGTTCAGGACCTTCGATATCCCTTTGGTGGCCACCCCTTTAAAGATTTTTCCAATACCTGATAAGGATACGACAGTGCCAACAGCCTGCGGACCAGCCTCCCACGCGGCATGTTTCGTTCTTGCCCATTCGGTCCTGTCGAGCAATTCCTTGCGCTCTTCGGGGGTCATCTCAGAACCCCTTTCTTTCATCAGCTCTGCATTCGCTGTGTCGATAAGCCTGGTGGTGATACTGGTGTAACCCATCTTGCCGGTCGCTGCCCCAGCTGTCAATAATGCCCCAGTGCCAGCCCCAGCCATACCGCCAGGAGATCCCAGGATCATACCGAGCGTACCAGCGCCCATCGCCGTCAGGGAGAACCCGCTGCTCTTCGCTGCATCGAGAACATCGCCACGCGTGACATACCCGTCTTTGGAAATGAACTTGGGTACAGGAAAGAGCCTCTTCTTCTTATCTGCTTCAGATAATTCCGCATCCCGGCGCTTATCAAGCTCATCCCTTTGTGCGCGTAATTTATCTGCAACAGTGACTCTTTCTGCGGGGTCGGCATCTTCCATAAGGTCACCGACAGAACCCAGCACCCTCTTACCGACATCCTTAACCGCCCGGCCAGCATCCTTGATACCACCAATGATATCATAACCCGGCTTTTCCACCTTCTCGCGGATCTCGGGGCCACGCGGGAACATACTGTCGAACTGAGCGCGGACCTCGTCCCATTCCGGATCGGCCGGATTACTCTGGTATTCGGGGTCAGCAGTGACCTCGCTCCAGAAATCAACGGCATAGTCGTCCAGGAGCCGTGGTTTCCATTCCTCGGTCGCGGTCGAGTACATCTCGGACTGCAAGAATTCATCGTATGATTGCATCAGTGAATCCCCTTATTTACCCTTGGCAAGCCTTTCCAGAAATGCGAGTTTCTCTTCCTCGGACCCAAGGGAGAGATATTGCTGTTTTACTGCAGGCGGCATATTTTTAACCAGGAAGGCGTTTCTTTCCCGCGTCTTCCGGTCGACCGTCTTCCGCTCTCTCTCTTCCTTCGGGACTTCCTTCTGACGATCAAGCCATTTACCTGCTGCCTTTCGGAGGTTCAGATCCACGGGTTCTTTCTCTTCATCATCATTCAGATTGATACTCGTCCCATCGACCTTCGCCTTTTTTGGACTACCATCTTCGGTCTTTTTCTCGTCAGGAGTCTTCAGCATTGCCTTCCACTTGTTTGGTCCAGCGTCACCCTTCACTGTATCACCACCGGTTACTTCTGTCGAGGTGGTAGAGGGTTTTCTATCAGTTTTACTGATGGGAGACTTTTCAACGAACTCGATCTCGGCATCATTGCCGCCGAACCCGAGAATACCTTTACTTGCCGGGGCCTTCTCGACCGCCTCGATTTCCGGCATACCTGCGGCCCGTGCCAGTTCGTTATAATACGGGACATCCTCGGGGGTCATAGACTGCCGCATTTCCCGCAGTTCCTTGACCAGTTCAGCCCGTTCCTTGGCAGACATCGGCTTCCCTTCGCCGTCGTCTCCGCCTTTCCCTTTCGCGTTTAAACGAGCGTCCAAGAGGGAATTCTGCTGATCAAACTGTGCCGCCTGGCGCTTATCCTGCTGCTCGAATTGGCTCTGCTGTCGCTGGTCCCTACGGTCCTCAATCATCAGCTTGTACTTTTCCATGGCCATTTCTTTGGCAAAAGCAGCACGCTCCTTGCGGTCGGCCAGCTCTCGTTCCATCTGCATTTTCTGCTGTTCCGCCTTGCGTGCGCCGTATTTGTCGGCCTCTTCCGAGACCGCGCCTAGTAATCCCGCAGTGGCCCCTGCCCAATTGAATCCCATTTTACATACCTCCGGTAAGGATGCCACCACCCTGTTGGGGAGGTGCTTGTTGTGGTGCGGATCTGCCGAACCCGCTCGGCGGCGGTGTCTTCAAGAGCTGGTTCTTTTCTGCGTGCCCCTCGCCAAAGGCCCGCTGCTCTTGATTCATCAGCGGCTCGATCTCCTGCTGCAGCTTCACCGGGTCGATGGAGCCGTTCTTTAGCCCTGTCTCAAAGTATTTCATTGCGGCATGACGGAAGGCTTCTGCTCTTTGCCCAGCGTCCAGCGTGTAGAGTCCTGCTGCCTCAGCCAGGACGACAAGCTCGGTGACAAGGTGCGCTGCTCCAAGGACCAGGGTCACCTCGGTCATCTGTTCGCCGGTCTGCTTCAGGCTTTCCTCAAGCTGCCGGTGGATGGTAAATGCTGTAGAGGCAACCCCGTCAATGGGGTTCTCACCAACCTGCAGCTGCTGCAGGATAGCGGCCTGGGAATCTTCCGAGAAGACGACGATGGTGGCGTTGTCCCGGTAGGCATCCAGCTGTAGCTGTTGAGCCTCACCCAGTTCCATTTCACCCTCTTCGTTGATCAGTTCCCCTTCCATCTGCTCGGACGCTGCCGGGTCAGGCTGGATCGGTCCATCCTGGGGGGCTTCCTGCGGCATGGGCTCCTGGGGAGGGGCCTGCTGCATTGCCGGATCTTGAGGCATTTCCTCTTCCATCATCATTTGCTGTGCCATTTATGCCACCTTGCCTGTTTTTTGAAGAACTCCACTTGCGAGTAGAGAGCTGATTGTCTCTTTGGCAGCTATACTGCCAGCTGCAAAGAATCCTTTCCTGTCTGCCAGCATCTGCTCCCATCGGCCAATGACCTGACTGATTGTTTGTCCTGCGAAACCGAGCTGCTGGTCGCGGTTCAGGTATGCCTGGTTCACCTGTGAAGCGACCCCCTGCTGGGCGGCATTAACCTGCGCGTCGATCATTGCGTTCTGGGTTCTAACCTGTTCGTCGTAGAGCTTGTCGTATTCGCCCAACTGCTGCGTTCCTTCCCGCAGGGCGTCATGCAGTTCCTGTCCACGGGTATATCCGTGCTTTGTCCGGACGGAGACGTTGAACCCATCGTCGCTGCGACTCGATACGAATTCCTGCTGTTCAGCGATCTGCCTGGCGACATCCTCGGGGAGCATATAGGTGCCCTCCACGGTGTTGCCGTCAGCACCGACAACCCTGATCGGTATCAGCTTCGGCCTGGGGTCTTTTATGCCACCCCTGGCCTTATCCTCGTATGAGCTGATCCTACCCTCAGCCTCAGATCTGGCCTGACCGATTAAGGAGTTTTGGCTCTCTTCATACTCCCTCATCCGCTGGCGCTGTTCGGCAACGGCAGAATCCATCTTGCTCTTGTAATTGAGCATAGCCTCTTCCTCTTCAGGATGGACCAGGAGCCCGCCAAGCTGCTCACTTGCATACCGGACCCGCTTGCTGTTTTTCTTGGAAACCGGATCGTATTCCATTTTCAGTGGATCATTCTTGAGCCGGTCGCCCTTGAGAACGTCAGACGATAGTGTTAGTAATCCTGCCATGTTATACTGCTCCCAAGATGGATTGTTGCTGTGGTGCTTGCTGTGGTGCCGGTGCCTGCTGGGCTACCTGCTGCTGTGGGGCCGGTTGCTGGCCGGGTTGCGTACTTCCAGCCCATGACGGTCCAGGGAGGCCCTTGCGTTTTAGGGTCGATTCGACAAGGTTGACCACCTTCGTGCTTCCAGCCACATAAGCCGCCGCGCCATGGATACCCTCGTTCACGCGGACCCGCTGGCGCTCAGTCTCGGCTCGGCCCTCGCGGTCGCGCCATTGCGATTCACCGAACTCCAGACCGAACTGCCGGGCGTTTTCCTCGCGGTTCTTATCGGCTGTACCTACCTGGGCTTCAATGCCAGCCATTTGGGCTTCGACCTGGGCAGCGTTCATCTCACGCTGGGCCAGTAGGCTCTTCTCCTGCTCTTCCTTATCGGCCTTCAGCTTTTCATAGAACTGTTCGTTCTGCTGTTTCCGGTCAGCGTCAGCAGCATCACCAGCGGCACCACCAGCGAGAAACTTACTCCCAAGGTTGGAGATAGCTCCGACCGCAAGGTAGTTCTCGGCGGTGAACCAGCCCTTTGCCGATATTGCCTTTTCAGTACCTTGGGCGATAAGCCCGCCAGTCCCCCCAGAAACACTGCTGACTTCAGCCATACCAGCGGTCATCTGAGATCCGGACGCGGCCATGGCTGCGGCAGCGTTTTCACTCATACCGACAGAGGTTGCCCCCAGACTTTCCGTGGAAGCCACCCCGTATCCGCCGAAGCCCATTGCATAGGCCCCAGCGCCAAGGGCCGCGCCACCTACCGCTCCGTAAAGGACTCCCTTCAGGATGTTCCCGCCAGTGAAGGCTGCGTACAGCCCACCGACTGCGGCCCCGACAACCAGCCCGCCGATAACCATGGCGGAAATTCCTGTGGCGGCGACACTAACCCCAAAGGCCCCGGCAACCGCTACTCCAATTGGTGCAAGAAATGGCATATCTTATCTCCTCATTACCAAGTCAATTTGATGCCGACCACGTTCCCTGCGGTCGTAATCTGGGCCTGATATCTCTGCAACAGGGCGGCGATAGCGGGCTGTTTCTCTGTGATCCCAGGATCTCGGAAGATCCGTTCCAGGCTTCCCTGGAACTCGGTGCCGATCTCGGCCACAACACCCATCAAGGCCTTCTTCTGGTCAGTCTGCAGGGCATCAATATTCATGGCATCCTTCCACTGATTCTCGACCTCGGAAAGGCGCATATTCGCCTGCGACTGCATCATCTGGATCTGCATGTCGTTACTCGACCGCTGGGCCTGCAGGGCACCTTCCTGGCCGTAGGTGTTGATCCCTTTCTTGCGCTCGATATCAGCCAGCTGATTATTCAGCGAGGCATCGCCGTAGAGCTTCGCATCCGGAGTGGCAATCTGTATGGCCTTGTCAATAACAGCCCCTTGACCGGTCTGTACCGCACCGGCAGACATCAGGAGCCCCTTCCCCCCGTAGGATCGCTCTGCCCCGGCCCGAGCCGCCTGCAGTAGCTCAGAATCCTGGTTCAGGATGCCCGACAGTCTCCCCTCAACGGTTGCCTTGCTGGGGTCTGCGTCCAGTTGGGATCTGGTGTCTATCGTGCCGGGGGCCTGGTAGTCCTGGGCTGTGCCGTAGAACTCCGGGGAGACAGGTTTCGGCATATCACCAGGAAAAACGCCTGGCGCAGGTTTTAACGGATCAAGTACGGCGGTCGGTGCAGCCGGAAGAGGAGTTTGCATGGGGTTCTGAATGGGTTGCCCCTGCGGATCTTGAAGTAATAAACTGGTTGCTGCTAATGACATCATCCCTCCTTAACGAGCCTTTTGCCCGATAGCCATCCAAAAAACATAGGTTGACGCAACGCCGCATATTATGCCTATCCTGCTTGCGTCATAAACAAACACCGCCGCAGCCGCGACCACAGCTTGTACTGCTCCAAAAGTATGATAATAATAACTATCAAAAGGTATCGGGAGATTCACAAGAACGGTTGAACTGGGGCTTGAACTTGATAATGCCGCCCCATATTGGACAAGTATATCGTCCTGCATATAGAAATAGCCAGGGTATGCCCCATATAGCGCATCCCTTGCAAATTCTGTATTTATAATCTGCATAGACGAACTGTCTAAGTCTGTTGGTGTTGGGGATATAGGAGATCCCGTGAATTCAGGGTTTGCAATTGGTGCATACAGAGCTGTGTCAGTATCGTCAACAAGAACCCCACTGGCATCAGGCAATGTCCACACCCTCTCAGCTGTAGCTGCATTCTGAAGAAGCGATATGAATGTGTTTAGTTGATTTTTAAGTTGCAGCTTCTGGAGCAATAACCCAGCGTGACCGTTCTCTATGTTTCTATTAGTGGCAAGCTCTATATCAAGATCAACAGCAAGATCGTCAGGGTTAACGGTTTTCATCAAAGACCCACCGCTGTTGATCCGTATAAGCCTATTCTGGTGTCCTGACAATGGCGGTAGCTTATCAAACCCTGATTCTATTGCGTTGAACTCAGCGTTAAAAATACGAGTATTGAGTGCAGAATTCGGGGATGGAATTCCAGTGCTGTCGTAATATTCATTAGCTGGCATTATTTCTCCTTAACGATGTCCAAAAGCGAACCAACCAACGTCAACATTATCAAAAGATGTGCTAACTGAAATGCTGGTTGTTGAAATACCAGTTACAGTGATAGCACAAAGGTGATTGCTTCTTACGGATGCATTGAACATAAACGGCACAACATCAAAGGGTATGGCAAAATCATCCGTATAGCTCTCACCCAGTAGCGGGCAGTTTATATTTCCGAATTGCAGAAGATAATGGTCAAAAAATTCAATATACCCAGGATTAACCAATGTTCCACCAAGTGCCTTTTGTAACCATTCACAATTCGCTATCGCCGTACTACCTGACGAAACAGCCGGTGTTGGAACTGTCGGTGTTCCGGTTAAATTCGGGCTGGCTTTTAAAGCCCTTATAACAAGGTCGGCGGCGGTCAGGAGCGTTCCGTCCCTATCCTGCAGGGTATATGTCCTGGCTGCTGTATTCGAATTTGCCAAGGTGGAAATAAACGTATTCAGTAGGCTATGCAGCTTCGGCTTATATCCATCCAGCGCGAGGTAGCCGTTGATTGTATCCTTCAGTGTGCTCGATTCAACCCCTTCTGCGGCCAAGAGAGGGGCAGGGTTCACCACTTCCAGGGCAGTCTCACCAGCATTTACCCTGATAATCTTGCCACCATTTCCAGTGAGAGCCGGGATCTTATTGAAACCTGCTTCGATCAAGTTAAACTCGTTCCGCATATCCTCGGAGAGCTTATCGTCGTGGTCTGCCGGAACCCCTGTCGGATCGTAATATTCATTGGCTGGCATCTCTTCTCCTTATGCTGCTGTCATTCCTATTGCTACCCAGTAAACGGTAGTGTTGGCTAGGCTGCTTATAACAGTTATCTGACTTGCACCTATAGCGCCAGCAACTGCATGCCTACCTGCCACCCCAAAGGCCACAGCAATCTTCCAGCTTGGGGCTGCGGTGAATGCGGTATGAAATGAGTCGGTTGCGTCATAAGGTGAGCTGGCATCAGTTACAATAGATCCGAACTGTATAGTCAGCCCGCTCGGGAACCTGATCCTGCCTGGATTCGCATTGACGATATCGAAGTTATTCCTTATCCATGCAGTGGTGGCGATCTTAGTACTGTCGTCGGCAGTCGCCTGAGTCGGTGCCGTGGGAGATCCGGTGAAGTCCTCGTCGTCTATCGTGGCCAGCAGTGCCAGATCTGTATTGTCAGCCAGCGTGCCATCCCTATCCTGCAGGGTCCAGGCCCGTGCTGCAGTGACCTCGTTCTGTAGGTAGGACATGATCGTCCCGGCATTGTTCATCAGCTGGACCTTCCAGTCCTCAAGGCCCGCGTACCCATTAGAAGCGTTCTTATCTGCCGCCATCTCGGCTGCGATAGCAGAGACGATGTCGGCCAGTGTGGCGGTGTCGAGCGCGGTTCCGGTTGAGTTCACTCTCATGACCTCGCCGGCATTCCCGAGAAGGGTAGGCAGCTTGTCGAACCCGGCCTTGACGAGGGCAAACTCTGCCCGCATTGCGGCGGAAGAAAACGCTCCTGGCTGTGGCACTCCGGTCGAATCATAATATTCATTACTGGCCATTACCTTAGCTCCTTCGTCAGGGTGTATTGAACAATAGCGCCAGAGAAAAGCATCTGTGAGAAGTGCTTCCCGGCAGAATAGAGCTGCAAGATGATATTCGTTTCACTCCCCATCATGTCAAATTCGGACGGTAATAAGTTGACAGAATCCCACACCCCAACATCCCAGGTTCCGCCATCATCCCAATTACTGGAAACCATCTCCAATACATCAGCTTCGCCACCAGGTTGTGGAAAAGAGTCGGCGGTGTAACCTAACTGGTAAGAGAAATAGAACTCAGCGTAGCCCTCGCCGCCAACTTCAAACCTTGCCTTCCGGTAGCGTTTTGTTGTGGTCGGTGCTTTGAAGAAGTCAGGTACGAGGTTCAGGCTCCACTCGATATTCGCACCATTAAAAGATGTTCCCTTGTACATTTCGTGGACGAAGCCGTTCTCGTCACCGAACATGATCCGCTCTGTTCCAGAACCACCTTCACACGCGCAGATCACTTGAATTTTATCAGGGAAAGACATTGGGCATATTGCTCTCATCTTACCATTATTCACCGTACAAAATACCGCAGTGCCGTCATCGAAAGAGATGATGTAAATGTTCTTTTCAGAGCTGACAGCAGAGTACAGAACCTGGGATTTCTTCGTTGTCAGGTATTTTGATACGTGCTGACTGACTGACGAATCGGAGAAGTTGCCGTATACCATGGACGCTTTAATATCCATTATTCCACGGTCATCCAACATAAAGGTGCTGCCGATAAATTGTGTGGTCCATTCAATGGCACCAATACCGTCTTTGTATAGCTGCAGGTTAAAATCATCGTGCGTCGATCCATAGAGGATGCCGATTGAATTGCGATTCATTACAGCCAGGGTTGCGCTCGTCTCAGTGCCTGGCATAGATACAAGCCCGGTGATGCGGTCTGACATGCCGATCTCGTCAGCTCCTAACCATAAGGTGTAGTTATACGGATCACCTGCGACAGAGTGCTGCAACGAGCTTCCGAAAGACAGGAAGAGGTGGTATTTATGCTCGAGCAAATGGCTCGGGGCCAACGGCTCCATCCCCGTGGTCAATGGAACAATGGTAGTTCCGTCAAATTCGAATGCCCGACCTACACCATCCACGCAGTACATCCTAAGTGTTTCGACATTGCCGGTGAAGTTGGCGTTGATGAATTCGCACTTGCCATCCTTTGTCAAAGTGATTGCAGTTGCGTTTCCGGCAATGGTACAGATATTAGCCACGGCATCACCAATTGGCGCTGTGCGATCAAGGTTCTCTGCCTGCAGTGCACCTGTCACACTGGCCATAATCAACCGACCAGCTGCCGTTCCAGCGCCCCAGGAACCACTGGTCAAGACCACGCGGGCGACGACGAACTCCTTCAGGGAGGTTGCCCCTTTAAGTGTGTCTCCCTCGAATATCTCGTCAACTCCACCACCAGTGAAAGCCAGCTCGTACCCCAGCGGCACCAGGGTCCATCCTATTGCCGTTGATTTGTACATGGCCTTGGCTGTACCAAGAGCATTATTTCTGATACCATAATAGGCTCCATCAAAATACCAGATCCCGCGCACTGGTCCGGAGCCGGGGATAGCCTCTATAAAAGCCCGCTGGTAGTCGGCGGAGAGGTGCCGGTACATAGCCCGAAGTGCCGCCGTAGGCCCACCATCGATCTGCAGGTCAGCAATGGCTGCGGTGCCAACCTCTACAGCTCCAACGAATACAGCGCCGTCAGCGAATGATCCACCGGTCAGTGCCGTGTAAATCACGTAAGTGTCAGTCACGGCCAAGATGGAAGCGGAGACAGCGCCCTGAGTAAGCGTATCCCCTGCGGCAATGACACCGGTCACGGTAACAGGCAAGAGGGTGTGCTGATTCGCACTCGGGGCCGTCTGGCCATCGAAGGCCTCATACGGCGGAGCGGTCCAGTAACCACCTGTTATTCCTTCATATACATTGATCGAGCCACGGAGTAGACCAGGCTTCGTCATCAAAATGGGCGTATCTGTATCCAGACCGCCCGTGAAGGGAATGAACTGTGGGACCACCTTAACCTTCACGGTTCCACGGTTTACAGAACTCATGCCAGTGTCTTCCCGTATCTGAGTTTCGGCAGGTATTTGCGTTCCATGTTTCGGAGAACCTTCTTGAACTCCTGTTGGCCCACGGTGTACTTGTCGCTCTCGGCAAAGGCCAGGCCGTAGAACATCAGCGCCCGCCAGACGATCCCCATATGATAGTCTTCATGGTAGATCGGAACGTCCTCATCCTGGGTCATTACGTCGTTACCTTGGAAGTATTCGCCCTTCAGGATATATTCCTTGTCTGGAATGGGGTACAGCTTGAGATTGTCGTCCGGGTCATTTGTCCAAAAGCCCGGCCTGCGTGTCTCGGTCGTGTAATTCCCCATACCGAAATTCAACTGGAAATCCTCCCACTCCAGCCAGTGAAGGGGAGTCTCGTCTGCGAGATTTTCATAAATGGAGATCCCGCCTGGAATCCAGTGTTTGAGATTGGTGATGTCAAGATCGGCGGGCGCGTAGAGCCCATCGCCTATCGTCAGGGCCTTACTGAACGGTGACCTGTGAAAGCGCCACGTATCGTGTACTCCCTGGATTGCCGCGTAGGATTCATCGATCCACTCTACCAGCTGAAGATAAGTTCCAACCTGTCCTTCACTGGAGGTGGGGCCGACCTTATTGACCCCTGATTCTCTACTCAATCTCTTAACCATTTCCAGACGGATCATGTGCTCTCCTTAGTTCTTCTCTGCGATGATCGCCTCAAGCCATGCACGGCCTGCCGGGTTCGGGTCATGGATAACCGTGAACGGATAGGTCTGGTTCGACATCGGGATCATCTCCAGGCTCGACCGGTCAGACGGATCACGCTGCACCTGATCGTAGGACGTGGAGATTGTCCGGGCCAATGCCTCGACGTATTTCCGTTTCACCTTGGTCTTCACTCCGCGCAAGATCGGCTGACAGAGGCCATTAACCTCGGGCCTGATCACACGCAGGGCTCCTTCACTCCGATCCGGGAAAACCATAATCACCAGGCGCTCGTTCATGAACTTCTCGACCTCGGCTATCTGCCTCCAGTCGAATTCAGAAACCTGCTCAATTCCACCAGCGATGTTCAATTCATCC
>Ga0209318_1001492_pt1 | contig 14470 bp, 18 predicted proteins | sample RifGroE1_FD_183999 | JGI IMG/M metagenome (GOLD analysis project Ga0209318, IMG submission 183999) | Groundwater microbial communities from Rifle, Colorado, USA - Groundwater E1 (SPAdes) (version 2) | ecosystem: Environmental > Aquatic > Deep subsurface > Groundwater | place: Rifle, Colorado...
TACCATATCTTCAAAAATCATTTTTAAACAACTCCCTATATTGGTTAAATAAATCTCTTAAATTAGTCCAATATTTTTCTGGATCATTATAACCATGATTATATATTTTACATATTTCAACATAATCCTCTTTCGCAATTTCACCTTTTTCCTTATAAATATTTTTTGCCATATTTAACATCCCTGATTCAAACAAAGAAGTATATTTCAAATATTTATTATCAAGAAATATTTGCATTTTTCTCATTCTTGAATTCATAATAGAATTATTGAATATATTCATCTTATCTTTACTAGGCACTCTGAATATATAATGTTCTACTTTATTTATTTTCAATTCCCTTGGGTTAGATAATCTAGGATTATTTGTTGGCATCCCATTATTTTCTACATAAACATCTTGTTCATAGACATCCTTAATCAATTCAATAGTGCATGTTTCTACTTTTAAATATCTTTCTTTATTATCATTTTGTGTTAATCTAAGCATATTATTTTTTTCATCTACATCATCAATAGTCAAATTAATAATTTCTTCCATCGTACAATCTTTAACAGTTCTACCTCTTACACCAATATATGGCAATTCAAGTAGCAACTGATCTTGAGGATTATAAAGAATTTTCTTATAATCCTCTAATTTCTCTTTACTAATAAATTTGTTTAATAATGCTTGTTTGCTAACAAATTTTTTAGCTTCTTCAATTGTAAATACAGACAATCTATTCTCACCATGAAAAACAAATTTCTTACCTACACAAAAATCAATATATGTTTTTAAAACAGATACATTTTTCAAAATTGATCTTACGGAAGAATTTTTAAATCTAGCAATCATTTCATTTAACTCCGCATAATCCATATTAAAAACAGATTTCTCTATTGAATATTCAAAATTATCCAATTCTCTTAAAACAAATGCATCCGATTTAGCAGTATCAGTTAATTTTTCATCTAAATATTCTTGCTTAATAGCATTATCTACTTTAAATATAATTCCCATTTTATACACCTTCCTCCGTAAATAATTTGTACAATTTATTTCTTAATACTTTACTTATATCTTTATTTTTATTATTCAGCAATCCTATATCTTTCCATAGTTTATTACTAATACCAAAATCAATTGATTCTATTTTCTGCTTCATCAAATCTTCCCATTTACTATTGCCTTGCAATTGCTTGGAAAGAGCGATATAACCATAGAACATATTTTTATTATTAATAAAACTTGTTTCTTTAATGGTATAAGGATTAGCAATAAATTCTTCAGCATATATTCCCATGAGATAATCAGTAAATTCTACTATCCATTTACCAATTTTTCTAATGTTGATACTAGTTTTTAAATCTTCAGTATAACATTCTTTAATTGCTTCGGAAATAATTGACTTTTTGGTTAAGGCTCTATTCAGTTTAATATACTGATCATCATCTTTCATTACCTTTGCTAATTCGGATAATCTATCATCCATAATTACATCAATAACCAAATTTTCTGAACGTGAATAATCTTTCTGTTCAATCCATTCACGTTTAATTGGTTTCTGTTTATCCTTTTGACGCATATAATCATGAGCATCTTTTTCAGATAAAAAAGTGAAAGTTACCTGCCAATTAAATTGTATATTTGGATTTATTTCCAATACCAAACTGGATGCAGTTTTTCTATGAAAACCATCCACAATATTAATTTTACTTCCTTCATGAATAATTAAAGTATTATTTTTCTCATTATGCGTTACTTTAGATTCTCCATCATTGAGAATATTTAAAATAATAGGGTCTGGATATTGTTCATTATTCAACATTCTTTCTTTAATTTCATTTATTTTACCTTTATCAATATTAATTCGTTCGCCGTAAGCTGTAATAATGGGATCGCGTTGAGTGGAAAAATTATACAAAATAAGATTCAATTTGTTAATTTCTTCCAATTGCTGTACTGGCATAACCGCTTGCCATAATTTATCAGATATTTTTTGTGCATTTTCAATAATGATAGGAAATATATCCTTCGCTTCTTTTTCCTCTCTATAATATAACCATTCCTTACATTCTAATTCTGTGAAAAATTCTTTAACATTAATAGATATGTCAATTTCTCTTTCTTTTAATGCTCTGTTCAAGGCTAAAGAAAAAAGATATAAGAAACGAATATCTTGCTCAGAATCAGTAAGAGTATTCAAATCAAGATTTTCAGATAATACCCAAGCTGCTCTTAATCCATTAAGATTTCTTGATTTAAATTGTGCTACTACATCTTGCTTGACATCGTTCATATACCCTATTTCTTTAATTATGCCTTTAAGTTTTAGAATTAGATTATTTTGTTGCTCTTTGAGCATATTAATCAACTCCTTTCAGCAATATGTATTATTATAATATAGTATTGCCTAGAAGTCAATATAAATAAACATTATTTTTTTATTTTTATTTTTAGAAGTTAACTAATTTTCTTATTCTTATATGTATCCATAAATATCTCTTTGATAATAGATTCTCCTATTATAATTGAATTACAATCAATTAATTCAATATAAAATTCTTTCCTAAATCCATATTTATTATTTATATCTTGTAGTTTTTTTAATTCTTTTGTTGCTGTTTCTAGCCCAATATCATTACTTTTATAACAACTAAATCCTGTAGTTATACCTGTAAAACAACAATACAACCATCCTTCATCCGTAAGTGCAAAAGCAAAATTACTTGATATAAAATTTCCTTCCTGGTCTTTGATTACATATACCATTCTATTATCCTTAATAATAATCTCCTCCTCTATTTGTTTGTGGAACACCTGTTTGTATATTTGTTCTATTATAATACCCTAACAACTAAAATACAATAGTTTTGTTCATTTTTCTTAATATTATTATTCTACATAATATTTCACAAATAGACAATCATAACCTACCGACATTTACCGACTATTTACAAGCATATGTTAATAACTAAATATAACTATTTTAATTTATTTACAAAAGGTGTCGAAATTACACCTGCCAATAAAATTCCATATATAATAGAATTGCTTATAATGTGGTTAGCAGTAAACATATTAATAATAACTAAAATAGTTAACACAAATAATGCGATTATTTTAAATCTTATTTTTTTATTTTCTTTTATTGGTTTGTTTTTATGTTCAATTGGTGCATATATTAAAATTAAAAAATATACAGATAGAAATATTAACATAGTGATAAATTGATTTAATATGATGTATTTTGCTAGGAGTGCTGTGATTGTGAATGATAAGAGTGAAATGTAGGTGCATTTCGTGTAGCTATCAAGATGCAAACCACCCGTCCAAATACGCAACGATACGAATGATATTGTTGTTAGTAAGAGTTGTGGGAGAATGTTTAGTAGTAAACCTGGGATGATTAGAAGTAGAAATTTGTTGATTCCTCCTATGATAATTTGAAAACCATAGTAATAGACTTGTATGTTGTATTTTGCACATTTACCCATATCATATCCTTGATTATGATATTTTTGTATTTTGTTATGTAGGTATTTGGATAGGATATAGGAGATAAGTTTGACGTATCGGAATGTGAGTATGTAGTTTTTTATGTATTTTATTATAATTTTAAATTACTTCCTTTCTTTTTATATTATTATTTTGTTTATGTATTTTTGAAATATAAATTTGAGATAATACATTTTTATGTCTCAAAATTGAATCTATTAATTGAGGCAATGTACGCAAATATCTTTGTACATGAAACTTTTTTGTTTGTTTTATTTTATTCTTGTGTAGTAGGCAATATGGTCTATCTCTATTGCCTACATACTTAATTTGCCAAGTGTCAAGGGGAGTATATAATAATGCAATGTCGGTTACTTCAAAATATTGATATTTTATGGAGTATTTTCTGCATAGGTATTCTAGTTGTTTTTGGTTGATCATTTTTAATCAGTCTCCTTTTTTGTTTTTTTGTTTTTGTTTTTGGGTTGTTTTGTTTGTATTTATTGTTTTATATTGATACTGCATTGTAGCCATAATTGTTGATTCTATCGTATTCATTTAAGACATATTTGTAATCTCTTTTATGTTTTTTGCAATAATTAATTAATTCACTCATTTTTTCGTTTAGTAAATCAATTAGGTTATGTGATTTTTTGATTTTAACATTATTTTCTAAAGAACGAATATGAGAAATTAACTTAAATATTTTTTCTTCGTCAAAATATAATGGTTCGAAGCCTAGTTCAAACTCAAGTGCGTTTTTGATTTCTAATAATTTATGTTCTGGTAAAGTAGTGATTTTATAAGGTACAGAATTATAGAAAAAACGACGTAAACTAACGCATTTTATTTGCTCAACAAACGCGAACGAATTTTGCTTAAAGCCTAATTCTTTCTCTAATAATATGTGAATTTTACTAGAAAATTGCTTACAACGACTGGATATTGGTATAACGACAGTTGTGCTACTGTGTAAATTCCCCTTATTATTTTGCATTACCAATGCAGGACGAACAGAACCTTGTATACTATCTTCATGAAAACCAAAATCCACTAAATACACGCTTCCACGTTCGGGAGACCACGTTGCCCAACTACGATCTTCTTCAGAGTCAAATTCTGAATAACCAACTAAATTATATAGATGAGTATGAGTTATTCTACCTTCACTTGCATTTGCAATTTTTCTTAATAATTGTCTATCAGGTAACTCATTATAATTCATTTTTATAAGAGAGACTATTGGTTTTGGGTCAATCATTTTCATAATTCTACCAAATTGTTCAATTGAACGATGACCTATAGAAATACGAATAGCATAAGATAACTCTTTCTTTGTTCTATCTGATAATATAGGTTTAATTGATGTATTATTGTTTTCTGCTTTTTTAGAAAATAACATTTAACTCACTCCTCATTTTATTTTATATAATAATATTAATATAATATATAGCATCTTATCATGTATTTATTTAAATTGCAATAGTTTCTATATTTATTTTATTACTTTAGAGTAGAGGATGTTTATTTTCTCTACTCTAAAGTCTATGTAGTTAAAATTTACTTAACTAACATAGAAGGGGATTTAGGTTGATTGAGTAAAGTATGAGATGCAATCATGTTAGAAAACACAGTAGCAGCTAAAATTACTAAACCAGCAAATATAGTATATTTTTTCAAAAGTTTCACCTCCTTTCAATTTTAATAATTATCATCATATATATATTGTCTTTTTGTACCTGTAATTTACTATTTTCTAATAATAAATTAACAATTGAAACAATATAAGAAGTAATCAGAATAACAGGCATTAATATTAATAATATTATAAAAAATATTTGTACATATAAGATATATTGATTTAAATAATGTGTACTAATTATAAATCTTTGTAAAAAATAATTTGATAAACCAACTGTAAATAAGAATATAACCATTGATATAGTTAATATTTTATTTTTCAAAATTAATTCTACACAATTTATCATTTTACCAAATGATTGTTTATACAAACAAAATGATATTATTAATATTTGAAATACTCTTGGTAAAATTGATATACATATATTTAAGCAAATATTATTATTTATTTGTTCAATAGTCATATTCAATATTAATGTAACTATTAAAACACATAATCCTTCTGTGGTTATAATTACTATAAAATCTGCTAATATTACATAAAATATAATTTTAATATAATTTAATTTTTCATTTAAAAAGTTATTTTTTCTAATCATATAAATAATTAAACTACACATCATTATCTCAATTGTTATAAAATTTACTAAATTATCAACATGTAATATGTATCTCATTAGATTAATTGAAATAGACACAGGTAATGATACTATCAGAATTATTTGTTTTAAATTTTCCTTCCATAAATAAATGTCTAACATATCTTTTCGCTTCAAAAGTATTAGTACAAATACACACCACACAAGCGTTTCTGGTATCGACACAAATATAGTATTCAATACTGCATTGGTTATACTTTGCATCATTTTTCTTTCAACTCCTATATTTTATTTTCTATGTATATATTACTACACCATATAGGAGTTGTCAATTATTATTTTATTATTTTGTTAAGTTTTTGTTTGATTTTTTAACTGAGAAGAATAGAATGATAAAAACATAACATCTTGCAAATAGATCACCGATTGAGAGATTGCTGTAAAAAATATCTATAGTGTCACAAAATATAATTGCTTTACTTGTATGATCCCCTAATATGTAAAATGAATCTTTTGTAAATTCTTCTATGTCTGTATATCCAGTAAAAAATGTATAAGACGGGAATACTGGCATATGTCCAGAATTCATTGATATCGCTATATAATTGGTAAAATATCCAATAAATAAACAAATTATTGCTAATATAAACGGAGAAGTTATAAATGCCTTTAATCCTTTACCTTTATATTTGTCATACATAGAATCGTAAAGATCATATTGACATACTAAACCAAAATAACTTAATATAGTTATAGATTTAAATATGTTAGTATATTTTGATATTTGATAATAATTATTAAAATATAATATTTCTAAAACACAATATGTAAAAAGCATAATCATTGGTGGATAAATACTCCAGTGTTTTAACAATTGTCTAAAATTATATTTTTGATATATGTATATATTGTTTTTTTCTAAATTATGTATAAATTTATTTCTAATATGTATAATTAAAAATAATAAGAACCATATTTCAATCAATTATAGGTTTACTCCTTTCTATTTTATTATTTATTTAAATTATTATTTAATTGAATATAATCATTATAATACATCCATTTAAAACCATATGCTTTATTATATATTTTTTTAAGTGCCAAACATATCGTGCTTATACAATTTTTATTACCCATATCAATTGCCGCTTCAGTTAACGAATCATATATTTTAATTAATTTATTATTTTTTATATCTAAACAAACAATTTTAATTTTTTTACCAGATATTATTTTATAATTTTCAGGCTTTATAAGAATTTTTCTTTTTATGAAACCAAAAAATGCACAGTATGTTGTTCCAACTATATCTGCTACTTCTTGATATGTATGACCTTTGTTTAATAATTCTTGTGCTTTTTCTAAGTTCCAATTTATTAAAGTATTTTTTGATATGTCCACATAATCAGGTATTTCTTTAATTTCAGGGGTAAATATTTGTATCACTTGTAAAGGTGTATAATCTCTACTATCTATTGCCATATAATTATATCCATTATCTATTGCATATTGTTTTTTAAGTTTATCTAATTTTTGTTGCTCAGGATCGTCGTGGTATTCTGATTGACATTCAATTAATAAATTATTTAATTCGGGTGCAAAAATATCATATTTGCTTATACCTCCATTTAAACCTCTAAATCCTATATCATGTTCCCATATTGTATTTGGATACTTATGTTTTAATACTTGTTTAAGAGTTGTTGCCATAATTGATTCCCTTTGTTCATTTGAACATTCAGGACAACGAAATTCAGCATCTTGAGATTCAGAAATTTTTCTATAATAATCTTCATGTTTCCCTTCAGGACATTTCCACCAAACCCATTGATTACTCATTGGTGCATATTCATAAGGAGATTTATTATTTTTATTAGACCATATTTTCAATACTTCAGGATATAATGTACCTAAACTATATAATGGATGTATTTTATGATTAATACAATAAGGACATCTACTTCCAGTTATAAAATAACTAGGAACAGTAGGATAACTGCCATGATAATCTTTTTCTTGACAAAAAATATATACTGTTTTATGTGATTTTTCTCTAAGCAATAATGGATCAACAGTATTTTTATCATAATCCCAATATAAATCTAAAGCATTTTTTCCATACGTATTAATAAGATATTGAGCAAATGAATCTCTAGGATGAATAATTCTATCTCCTTTACAATATCCACATCTACTACCATTTACAAAACTAGAACATAATATATCATAACTATCATGATATTCATTTTCTTGACATTTAATCCATACTTTATTTGTACTATTTCCTTTGCTTATTTCCCAAGGATCAACAGTATTTTTTTCATAATCCCAATACTTTTCAAGAAAATCTTCACCTAAATTGTCAATATTATACTGAGCAAAACTATTACATTGATTACATTCTATAGAACCTTCTTGTCCTCTAGTATAATTACTAATACTTTTCAATTCACTTTTATGTAATTCTCTAGGACATTTAAAATAATATTTTTTGTTTGCACTATATGTAATATTATCTGGTTTACAATTATTTAATTCATAATCCCACCTATCTAAAATGTTTTCTTTACTATTATTTAAACACCATTCTTTAAATGTGTAACATAAACTACAACTTTTTACATTACCACTTAAAATGCTATTTGGTTTAGCTCCCCATTCCTTACCACACGTACATATATGAATTATTTTAGTACGTGCATCTATATATTCAACACCTTCTTTTAATCTTATATTTATATTGTATTTTTCATTGATTTCCTCTAATTCTTTTTTATATTCTTCCGTAACTTTTTTCCTCAAATAACATCCTCCTTATTAATTTTAATTTTATTATTTATACCTTCGCAAACATATTCTCATACAATCATTATATCAATCCTCCTTTTTATATTCATATTTTATAACCCCATTTGTAATTTTAATCCCAATTTTATTTCTTCCATTTTTTTTACTACTCAATTTACATATAATCATAAACTTACTGTCAATTAATGCCCTCCTCTTGCTCACGCAGGTAGTCTGTTCTAAACAAGCCAAACTTGGATTTCTCATTCCCTCTTCAATTCCTACCTTGATGTGAACGGGAATTCTAGATTTTGTACTTGAACTTGTGAGAGGCACAACGGTTAAAATACTGGAATACCTGTTCCCCATATTATTAGACAGCACAATTGCAGGTCTAATATTCTTAATTTCAGAATCTATTTTTGTTTTATCGTCACCAAAATTAACTAATATAATACTTCCTCTTTCTGGACACCACGACCTCCAATCCACCTCATCCTTTTCCCTAAAACATTGAGCATTAATAGCATTAGCAACATTAACCGCATTACCACTTTGACTTTTAATTATCATTTTACCCACTCCTAATATAATATTTTTATTTTTTCATTCTATATTATATTAGTATTCTGCCCAATGTGTGATTATTCATACATAATAATTGCCATATATTTGTAACTTTATTTTAATATTTTATAATCAATCTTCCCTAAAATATCCTCTAAACTCACAGGCTCAAAACAATTCACATCCACTCCTACATTATATAAATTCTTAATCTCAACATCTAATTTCTGCTCATGAATATGACCATGAAACATCAACGATCCATAATGACTACAATCCCACTTATAAAATGGATAATGTGATAATATAATTTTAAGACCATTATATCTTAACTTATAATAATCTTTAACCCAACAAAATTTACTCACTACTTCTTTACTCTTTAACATTTTTTCATCGTGATTACCAATAATTAAAAACTTATTTCCATTTAACCTGTTTAATATTTCTAATGTTTGTTCAACTGTACCAAATGAAAAGTCGCCTAAAATATAAATATTATCATTTTTTGTTATTTTCTTATTATGATTATCAATCATTAATTCATTCATTTCTTCCACTGAATTAAAGTCTCTATGTATTGATAAATTTTTATGGTAATAGTGATTATCTGCTGTAAAAAATAATCTCATATTATTTAACTTCTTTTTATTTTTAAGTCTAGTATCTTCTGGAGGTGATTCTAAACGTGTTAATTGCCTATCCATAACAACAACATCTTTTCTTTTGTTGAACATAATTCATTCTCCCTTTATTCTCATCTATTTTATTACTCAATCTCTTCCACATCGACTTCACAATCTTCATCTTCACTAACAATAATTATATTAATTGCTTTATTAACACTCTTTTCATTAGCAAAATATGATACTTTACCATTAACCAACGGCACACCATAACCTTCAATAAAACTTTTTTTAAATCTTGCTCTCATTTGTGCTATATGTCCAGCATGTTCATCCAATTCATGATAATTAAAAAATACACTTCTAAAGTATTTCATCCATTCTTCATCTAATACTTCTTCATCAAATTCAATTATGTATTCATATACTCTTTCTACCTTACACTTAAACCTTTTCATATTTTTATCTCCTTTATCATATATTATATTTTTATCTCAACAACAAATAAACAAAATACCCTAAATACACACTCGTCAACGGATGTGCAATTCTATCAACAATATTCCTACTTAATTTCCTACTTTTTAATATAAACAAACCTCTAATAAAATTTTGAACATTTAAAACAATCATTATTATAGGAAATACCGCCAATCCATGCTCTCTATATGTATCACAACTAATCAATTGAACTTCTCACGACTAAAGTCACAAGATTCCCCTTCAATATATCTAACGATACAAGTTATCAGGGGCTAAAGGGTAATTCCTACCCAAATAATCTTTACGCAAGTAATCTCAAACCTTCATTCCTAATATTTATAGCAGCATTAATGTCTCTATTATGTATTTCTCCACAATTAGGACAAATCCATTCTCTCAATCCTAAATTTTTAACATCTTTATTCTGATAACCACAATCTGAACATAATTGAGAAGAAGGAAAGTATCTATCAACTACAGAAATAATTCTACCATACCAATTCGCCTTATATTCTAACATTCTTCTAAATTCAGACCATGATACTTCACTAATTGCTTTTGATAGATTATGATTTTTTAGCATATTACTAACTTGTAAATCTTCTAAACAAATTACTTGGTTTTCGTTAATTAATTGAAAAGATAATTTTTGTAAAAAATCTTTACGTTTATTTGTAATTTTTTCATATATTTTAGCAACTTTAAGTTTCTGTTTATACCATTTATTACTTTTTAATTTCATTTTTGATAATTTACGTTGTTGAAATTTCAATTTATGTTCAAGATTTCTAAGGAATTTCGGATTTTTATATACAATACCATCTGAAGTAATAGCAAAGTCCTTAATTCCTAAGTCTATTCCAATTGATTTGTTTACTTTAGGTAATTGATTAATTTCTGTTTTAACTAAAATAGATATAAAGTATTTATTTGCAGAAGTTTTAGAAATTGTAGCAGATTTTATTTGACCATCGAATTGTTTACTATTGGCAAATTTAACTAAACCAAGTTTAGGAAATTTTATATGGTTATTTTCAATCCTAATATTATTATGTACACATTGACTTCTAAAACTTTGCTTATTATTCTTTTTTGATTTAAATTTTGGAAATCCAGGCTTCCCACCTTGTTTTACTCGTCTAAAGAAATTTTGATATGCTTGATCTAAATCTTTTAAAGTTTGTTGCAGAGAAATAGAATCTACTTCTTTTAACCATTTAAATTTTCTTTTAATATTAGTTAAATCGCTAGAACATTGATTATATGTTAATGATTTTTGTTCAGTTTTATATAATTCTATTCTTTTTGCTAAATAATAATTAAACACAAATCTAGTGCATCCAATAGTTTTATTTATTAATTCTATTTGTTGTTTATTAGGATATATACGATATTTATATGTTTTAAAAATAATTTTCACCTCTTTTTTATATTAGTTATTATACTATTTATTGGACAATTCAACTCGTGACTTAATTCATGAGTGTTCTTGTTAAATAATAAAATTTCTCTAACCTCTCTACTCCTTCATCATATTTTTGTTGTTTAATATGTATTGGCGTAAGATAACTCTTAAATGAAGATACTTGCAATAAATATATTACAAATGCGAATTCTAATAATAGTTTAGTTGTCATTATTATTCTCCTTCCATTTCATCAATAAATTCAAAATGATCATCTTCTTGATATATTTCTCTTTTACATACTGGACATATCATACTATAAAATCCTTCGTGATACTCATCAATATCATCGTCATTTAATTCTATAATACCTTGACTCTCACATTCTTTTTCTTGATTTAAATCTAAACTAAGTCCACAATAATATTTAAGTTTTAACAATTTTTATTTCTCCTTTATGAAAAATTATTTGGATATTTTAATCCTATCTTACTATTATTTTCATTTTCACTGTTTATCACATCTTTATTTCTATTATAAAAATCATAACCTGCTTTCCAACCAATATTACCACCCATTATAAATCCTATTGCAAAAGATAATACAATAAATCCTAAACAAAAATAAATATTCATATTATTTCTCCTTTTTTATTATAAACTTAGGTAGATTAGGGATATGCTTAAATATTTCTATTTAATCTTTCTTATATAAAATCTATAAGCTACCAGTCTTAAACTAGGTTCTGTCCCGGAACATCTACTACTCATACTTAATATTAAAATACTAAGTAATTTGTAGATACTTTAAATTATCGTATCTATGTATTTCATATTGAGAATTATCAGTGAACCTCACATGACTAAAGTCACGTGCTTCTAGTATCACTACTAAAATTTCCTGCTTCATCTACCTCGTAACCTACTATATCCACAGGTGTAAATTCGGATAGTTCCTACCCTATTTGTTGCATATATTAAATTAATTATAATTAACTTACTAATCCTAAATCTCTTAAACCTTGATTAAGTATATTAATTGCTGCGTTTTTATCTCTATCATGTTCTGTATTACATTCTGGACATATCCAAAATCTAACACCTAAATTCTTAGTATCATTGTTTCTATATCCACATTTATTACATAATTGACTAGATGGGAAATATCTATTTACTTCATAATAAATTTTATTATTCCAATCTATTTTGTATTTTAATTGTCTAGTTAATTCTCCCCATCCACAATCATGTATAGATTTAGCTAAATTATGATTTTTAACCATACCTTTTATATTTAAATCTTCACAAATTACAACTTTATTTTCGTCTATAATTTGTTTAGATGTTTGATGTAGACTATCTTTTCTAATATTAGTTATTTTCTCATGTAATCTAGCAACTTTAATTCTTTGTTTATTTCTATTTTTACTGCCTTTTTTCTTCTTATTTAATCTTCTTTGTAACTTTGCTAATTTCTTTTCATGTTTATAAGTAATTTTTTCATTATCAATTACTTCTCCATCCGAAGTAATTAATAAATCTTTAATACCTAAATCTATTCCAATTGCATAGTCATTTTTAGATAATACAATATGTTCTACTTCTACGTTGAAACTAACAAAATATTTACCAGAAGGTACTTTGCTAATTGTAGCAAAGAGTATTTTACCTTTAAATTCTTTATGCAATTTACATTTAACCCATTTAAGTTTAGGTAATTGTATTTTATTATTTTTATAATCAACTTTAATATTATCATTAGTAAAATTAGTTCTATAAGATTGATAATTATTTTTCTTAGATTTAAACTTAGGAAATCCTTGATTTTTATTTCCTTTCTTAATTTCTCTAAAGAAATTTTGATATGCTGAATCTAAATTATAAATAGAATTAGTTAAAGCAAATTTATCAACTTCTTTAAGCCAAATGTATTCTTCTTGTTTCTTAAGAAATTGATTACAATAATTATTACAATCTGTTTTAGATAAAGATTTTTGTTCATTTTTATATAATTCTATTTTCTTTGCTAATAATTGGTTATAAACAAACCTACAACATCCAAAAGTTTTAGATATTTGTATTTCTTGTTCTTTTGTAGGGTAAATACGATATTTATATCCTTTGATTACAGTTTTAGTTTCCATTAATAAATTCACCTACCTTTCTATTTTTGTTTTTGTTTTTGATTATTTATATAATTCTTTATTTGATCTTCTGTATTTTCACTTACTGTTGCTATGAAATATGAAGGATTCCATAAATGTCCTCCCCATAATTTCTTTTTTAATATATCTCCAAATTCTTTCATTAATAATCTAGCACTAACACCTTTTAACGCTTTTATAATATTAGGTATATAATGTTGTGGAGAACATTCTACTAATAAATGAATATGATCTAAATCTCCATTCATTAATAATATTTTAAATTCATTATCTTCTGCTATTTTATTTAAAATTTCTTTTAATTTATTTTCTATATTCATAGTTAAAACTTTATGTCTATATTTAACACACCATACTATATGATATTGTATTGAATATACATAACCTCTGCCGTGATGTACATTTGCCATATATTAATCACCTCTAAACCTAATAATAGATTAACATATGTGTTCTTTAAAGTCAAGTATAATAATAGTTATATTACACTATTTTATTAACATATGTATTAATCGCCCTAACTCATGACTGAAGTCACGAGAGTGCGGGCTGCTCTTTCAATTAATATCTTAACACTTTCACCTTTACCAACAACTCTTGAATAGTAATATAATATATCATTTTTAATATTCCAATCATGAATATAATCCTCTAAAAATACACCTTTATGGTTTTGTAAAATTAAATCATCTAATGTTTTAACTGATTCACCTGTTT
>Ga0209318_1001493_pt1 | contig 14465 bp, 22 predicted proteins | sample RifGroE1_FD_183999 | JGI IMG/M metagenome (GOLD analysis project Ga0209318, IMG submission 183999) | Groundwater microbial communities from Rifle, Colorado, USA - Groundwater E1 (SPAdes) (version 2) | ecosystem: Environmental > Aquatic > Deep subsurface > Groundwater | place: Rifle, Colorado...
AACTCCTAAATTGTATGCGATAGTTACCATTGATTCATCCTCTATAGCTTCCACAACTTCAACGGGTGCAATATCTTCCACTAAAACCGGAACTGTCAGTTCTGCTTTTTGATCGTTGATAGATTCGGATACTATTTCGATTTCAGTGTACTTGCAAGCCAAGAGCTCTTGATATTCCTTTTCCGTGACTATTCTCTTTGATTCATAGTCGTTCCATCCACGGCGTTCTTTTAAGTTTAGTTCATATACTTTGACAGAGCCAATAATTTCTATCGTGGCATGCTCTTTGTTGTGCTGCTTGGCTGCATAATACTTTTCGCGACTGTTTACCGTTACCATCAAGGGCCAGAATGCAGTTGAATATTTTGCTTCGCTTTCTACTCCCTTTTTGCTGCATTTGTGTAGGCTGTAGTCCGAACCACTCCACGAAGGATCACCAGGGGCATGTTTTACTAAAAAGGTTCCGTTGTCTGCCTTGAAGAATCCACCTTCGATTTTTACGATGTGACCAGTTTTGATTTCCTTACCGTTCTTATCCATGTTCATGTGTGTTTTCCCCCTCATTCGTTGTATTTAATGATTGTATTGTACAGCGATATGCTTTACAAGTCAAGGGGAATTGATAAATTATTTTAACGTGTTTTGAGCTGTTTAAATGTTATTAGGTATAGTTGATGCTTGATGGGGTTTGGAGAGGTTAGAACATGGTTGTAGGGGTTGTGGTAAAGGAGTTGATAGTAATGGTTGAAGTAGGGTTTGTTGAGTTTGTTAGTATTCGGTTTTACGCTATAGTAGATAGTATAAAATCGGTCGCTAAGTCAATTAAGTTTTATTAGCAAAAAAGAAAAAGCCCTCATTCGAGAGCCTTTCGCCTAATGTATTCGCTTGGTGTAATTTCTTTTATGTGTGCGCGAATAACTATTTCATCCCATTCTGTAGGAGTAAAGCGGATTGTCTTGTTAATTGCGGTAGCATCTCGTAGGGGTTTTCTTCCTGCCCCTTCTCGTTTTCCACCACTAGCCATTATAACAACTCCTTTAAGTATGCGGTTTCAATTCCTTCAACCTCTTCCCAAGTGAAACCTGCTTTTACTAAATCGTTTTGAACATCTGATAAAACCGATGCACCTTCAATAGAGAGATCATGATAGCAAACCTCAAGGAATGCTTTATACCTTTCGATTGCTCCTTCCCTTGTGAAGACTGTTTTGTGGCCTATTGAGATGCCATAAGCTTGATTGCTTTTTAATAACATTTGCTTTTCCTCCCTTTATTTAGCTTCTACAAGATGATGTTTGCCGTCGATGTATTCGATTAGTTGTGCGCTCTTCTCGCTGTTGAATAATCCTCGTGCATGCTCTAGGTTGCCGAACTCATATTCGAATGTGTCTCCATCGTCGAAAACTTGAACAATGTATAAGTGAGTCATGTGTGTTTTCCTCCTCTTGATTCGTTTTATTGACTTATACTAACATAGTCTGTTTGATTATGCAATAGCTATTCAAAAGAAATGTTAATTTATTTTTAAGCCTTGATTGCATTATTAGAAGGAAAGTGTTTTGAGCTTAGTAATTAGCGTTGTGGTGTGATTGTACTGCAATGTTAATTAGTGGGCTTAGAAGTTATTGCGGGGCGTGTAGTGGTGTATTTGAGGAGGTTATTAGTCTGAGTAGACAAAGAGAAAGACTGCCTTAGTTAGTAGCCTTAGTTCTGATGTAATCTGATATAGTTTGGTTATGCGCTGTAGCTAGTTTGCGTATCCCATTCTGCATCGGTCATGCGAATTGTCCTGTTGGTTGCTTTTTGATCTGATCTTGTTTTAGGGCCTGAGTTGGGACGCTTGCCTCCTTTAGTCATTTAATCAAAAATGCTTTCATAGATTTCTCTTGTAAATACTGCGTAGATTACGTCTGGGTTTGCATGTTTTGTGATGTAGTAGTTAGTGCTATCGTCCCCAAGTCCCTGATGCTCGTCGTAAACATTGCCCTTAATGGTTATTGATCCGAGTCTTGTATCCTCTGATAGAATTCGCTTGATAGGTAATTCGTTCATTAAACATTCCTCCTGCTTCCTAAATTCTGTGTAGCTTAGTATTTAGCCAGTAAATAGTATCCTTTAGTTTATTTTCAGCAACAGTATTCACACTGTAGTTGTATCCATTTCCCTTATCTGGTTGCAATTCCCTTACTACATATATAACCTTGGAATCTCGTTCATCCTGTTCCTTGACTATTCTAAAGCGAGGAAATTCGATACCCATATCTGTGACCGTTTCGTTACTTTCCCAAACTGTTATCCCGTAATGGCTTCGACGCTTAAATGTTAGTTCCATGTTTTTCCCTCCCACTGTTTTATTTGATATGCCTATCTTAACATGAACGAACTGATAGTGCAATGGCATATTCAAAAGATTGTCAAGTTTATTTTATGGGGGCTAAGATGATGAAGAGGCCAGAATGTAAATATTATGAGGCTAAGGATAATAAGAAGATTGTAGCATGTGTTAATTGTTATAAATGGGTAAGCGTTGAATGTGTTGAGTTTTTATCCAAGATGGAGAGGTATGATAATGATAGGTTGATGGCTGGGATATATCAGACAGATAAGGAATATCGCAGTATATAGAAGGAAGATGTTTTGAGCTTAGTAATGATCTGTCTGTAGGGATTGTATTGGATAGATGATTAGTAGGCTTAGAATGGCGTTGTAGGGTGTGTAGATAGGTATAGGTATCGGTAGAGTATGTAGAGGTGAGATAATTGTATTGCAATGGCCATGAGTTTAGGTATACAACTGCTGAACGTAAGGATTGCGACAATTGCAGTGGTGTTTGGTGCAGATGCTATAAGACTAGATGGGTATATGTAGATTAAAAGGAAGGTGATTTTATGGCTGCTGCAATCGGGAATCAATATGCTTTAGGTTGTGTCAATAGTGGCAGACCATTGAGGTATAAGACGGCTGATGAAATGCAGATTGCTATTGATGGGTATTTTGTTAAATCTCAAGGTGAAGTATTAAAGGATACTGATGGTAGCGTTGTGTTTGATAAATACGGCCAACCAGTGATGATTAATCAGTTTCCACCAACTATTACGGGATTAGCGTTGCATTTGGGATTTACTAGTAGATTGGGGTTGTTGAATTATGAGGGGAAAGAAGAATTTGTTAACACGATTTCCATCGCTAAGGCTAGAGTAGAGGCTTATACAGAAGCTAGACTCTTTGACCGTGATGGGGTTAATGGTGCCAAATTCTCCCTTACAAACAACTTCAAAGGTTGGAAGGATACCCAAACTATAGAGAACATTCCTGCTGAGTTGGCCAATAAACCTATCATAGCTCTAGCAGACTCGGACCTTAAACAGCTTCTTGAAATAATGGAGCGTAATCAGATTCAAGGGGAAATAGTAGACATAGAAAAAGAAGACAATTAAGCCTTCTCATGTTCATTCACCCTTCTATAGAATGTAGATGGTGTCATGCCAAGAGTCTTCATGGCATTTACCGCTGTCTGATTACCTGCTTTCCAATCATCGTAAACAAGATCAAACTTATCATTAGTAATCTTCTTTCGGCCTTTATACTTGCCTTCTTGCTTGGCTATTGCAATGCCTTCTGCTTGCCTGTCTAGTATGTAGGACCTTTCGAGCTGAGCTAATGCACCAAATACAGTAAGCATAAATATACCGGCTGGTGTGGATGTGTCGATACTTTCCTTCTTAGATACAAATTCTACTTCCTTCTGCTTGAGTTGGTCCACTAGGTCAAGGAGGTCTTTAGTATTACGAGCAAATCTACTAATAGACTCTACAATAATAGCATCTCCCTTCCTAGCGTAGTTGAGCATCCTTTGTAGTTCAGGACGCTTAGTGTCCTTACCACTGGCCTTATCAATGTAAACTTGATCTACTCCGAGCTCCTTCATTAGTACTTCTTGTCGTGCTGTGTTCTGATCTGTGGTGCTAACTCTTACATATCCGATGTTCATCATGCATCATCCTTTCATACTTGATGCCTTGATTATATCAATGTGACCCAATAGAGTCAATAGTTATTGTGATTCATGCCAATAGGTATTAAATGATGTTAGTGGTTCACTAATAGCATGTACTCATAGTAACCCAATGGGATACACCCTAACGACATAGCATTGTTGCACTGCTGTTCTGCTGTTCTGCTGCCCTTGGCCCTCAATAATAAAATGAATCATTCTTTAGTAGAGAGAGCGCAAAAAAAGTAGTAGTGCTACTAGTGGTGGGGTGGGGGCATGGTGGTATGGTGGTTGTAGTGCCAGGTGGTGGTGCTTGGAAAAAAGTAGGGGGGGAGGGCATCTTCGGGTGTCGCTCGTATCTATGTATATACCTCCTAACAATTACAAAATAATTTTTTATATTTTTTTGAGGTGAATATCTTGCTTGATGAATTACCAAAGCGAGAGTCAATGATTCAATGGATTATCAATCATCCTAAACAAATCTGCCTAATGATTAATAATTCACACGAGCATTATCCTGATTACCCAAAGACAAAGGGTTGGAATATAAAGTATCGCAAGCATGGTCAATTTAATGGCAAAAAGCCAACATGGAGAAAACACAGAAAAACAGAGAAGCAATTTAAGACGTTTCAACAATTGCTAATCCCCAAAAATATTTTATAAATTTTTTTACAGAAAGAGGCAACCCAAATGAATACATACATCAAAACGAAGTTAATTGAGCAAATGGGCATATTGGGAAAAGCACAAGAAATAGCACTTCAACAAACCGAACCGTTGGCTGTGGCGAAAATAACAATGGACATACTTGATTTTATTAAATACCTAAATGAATTAGATGAAGAAGGCGACTACATCTGCCCTGACTGCGAAGAAGCCATGTTGAAGGAACAACTTCATCAAGACATAGCAGAAGCTTCCGACCTGCCGATTGAGTTGGTTAAGAGAGTGTTATGTGGGCAGTGTGAAGTGTTGGGAATTGACGATTAAGAAAGACCTGTATTATAGACTAAAAGGAGCATTGATTTTGAAAAGAGCCGATTTCATTAGATATCGAGAGCTAATGCTAGATATTTAAGATTAATCGGCTTTTTGTTATGTGCATGTGGGGATACATATACCCCCCTTATATGTGCGCCACAGGATACATATGGAGGTGAAAATGGTGGGTGATGATGAAATAAGGGGTCTGATTATTGACCCTAAAACAGGTGCTATAACAGGGCAGTTATTGGCCGGTGATAAGATTGTCAGAAAGGCATCTACCGATTATCTTACAAAAACTCAGGAGTGGAAGATAGAGAATTATTTCAAGGGCCATGCCGGAGAATTGAATAAATGGATGAAAGACTTGTCCACACAGGAGAAGGCTTTTTTATTTTCCATTGTTCCTTATGTTAGCTATGAGGACTGCCATCTACAGTATTCTAATGGCAACGATTTGGGTACGGAAGATTTAGTAAAAATTACCGGAATGGGTAGAAGGACGGTCTATGAGGTCATTAACACTTTAATAGACAAGGACATCATCTACCGAGGCAAGAATAGTAAGAATCGCCAATTCTTTGTTAATCCATGGTTGTTCTGCAAGGGTAATCGAATAAACAAGGTTCTCAAAACCATGTTTAAGAATTATAAGATAAGAATTCATGGTGGCATAGAGTGGAAGAAGTTTAAAGACTAGGAGTAGGGGCGTCGAGGTAAGGTGTTCGATTTGGCAATCCGACAAGTCGCCGATTTCCCATCGCAAAATCCTTAATTCCTCCCCTCATTAACTCCTTCTTCTAAACCCAAAACCCCATGATTTCAGCGAAAAAAGCTCGTCTTACGTTGTGGACTGGCAACTTACCTTTAAATGTAACCTTAAACGTCATAATTAACGTTTAGAATAAAGTTTAAGACAAGCCTAAATCTAGGAGGTAATAATGATGAATTTTATTGAAGTACATAAAGCTGCCACTAGTGCGGCTACCGGAAAGAATGTCAATGTTCGAGAAGTAAATAAGCTAACATTGCAGGTGTTCGGGACATCTACGACTCATGAAATTGATTTCTACGGCTCACTCAATGGAGAAGACTTTGCTCCGATGGAAGGGTTGAAGGTTGGAGATACGACAATCTCGGCTAGTCAAACAGTTGGCATAGATGAATTGTGGGAGTTCGATGTCACAATGATCGTGTCATTCAGGGCTGTATTGACTAGTATTGGTGATGGTAATGTGTCTATTGTTGCGACAACAAGCAAGTAAGGGGGGAGCAAATTGAGAAAAACATATAAGACAAATGCGAGCGGACAGATTCAAGCTGAACTAGTTGGGAGTTTAGCGAACCTAGTTACATTACAATCCAATGCTGTTTTGGTCGGTAACGGAACCCCATATACTCCAGAATCACCAATTACATTAACCTTTGAGATATCTGGAACAAGCACATCTCGTACTGTAGTATTCGAATTAGCAGGGCCAAAAGGTGTGTATATTGCTCATTCTGCAATGAAGGTAGGAGATACGACTTATGCACCCGTTGCAAGCACAACCCTTGGGGATGATACTACTCCTGCTAGTTACGAAGTGGATATTCCTGCAAACTATAGTTTTAGGGCTAGAATATCCGTTGCTCCTGTAGGTGGAGATGTAGATATAGCAGGATGGGCGGTGGCTCAATAATGGCAAAGGATAAAGTCGCTAGAAGTCAAATTAATGCGTATAAGGCCGTAACTGCGACCCCAATCGTTGTATTTACTTATGATGATGGATATTCTGAAAACGCATTAACAAACACAATTTTAACGGAAAATAGTCTTGTTGGGTGCTATGGATTAATCACGGATAGTATTTATACAGCAGGGCGAAATGATTTGGCAAATTTTAAAGATTATGAACGATTAGGGTCAGAAATTTTGTCGCACTCATCTACGCACATTAGCATGAAAACAACAGATGTCGCAGTAACGCCAGAGGTACTAGACTATGAATATCGTTATTCAGCGCAAAAATTAAGGAATCTAGGCTTTAATATAAAAGGACTTGTAATACCATTTTCAGCCGCAAGACAAGAATATTATGATTTCGCTAAAGCATATTACGATTTTTTACTAATCGGCGGTACTGGATTAAATGGTAAAAATGATTTCAAGGATAAACTTCTAACCCGTGTTAGTTTGGCGGCTTATGGGGTTGCAATTTGTAAATCATTGATAGATCAAGCGATTGCCGAAAATAAACTATTAATATTTTATGATCATAGGACAGGGTACGAGGGATCAATGACAGAAGCAGACACAAGAGAAGTTATGTCTTATGCCAAAGCAAAAATTGATGCAGGGTTAATTAAAAATATGAATATGATGGATGCTATTACTTACTACTACTACACACCTACGACAACTTATAAAAAGCGAAATAATCTGACGGATAATTATGCTCCTTATGCCGGATCGAACGCTTATGTCGTGGAAAATCCTGATGGTTTGGGTGCGTATATAGGTTTAGATACTAGCGTAGGCATTGCACAAAAGATAACAATACCGATTGCCTCGACTGGTTCTGCCATACTTGCGACAACTTTAGTACTTCCTACAACTTTTTCAGAATTAGGTGAGTTTGTAGATTTTAATTTTAGTTTAGCATGTACCAGTAGTCAATTTGATCGAATAGGCACAAAAGCTATGGTAACCTTTTTAGATGCTGTAGATGTGGTATTGTGGACGGAGGAACATATCTTACAAGTGCGTAATGCACTAAATTATTATAATTTCTCATCGTTTGTACCATCTGGTGTTATAGTAGATAATGTCAAAAAGATTAAAATTAGTTTTGTATTTACCATTAATACAGCAACAACCGCAGCAGTAGGATTTAGGTTGTCTAAATTTAATATCTTATTCCCTAATTCTGGCCCAAAATCAACAGCACCTATAAAGACCGTCAAGACAATTCTGAACGGTGATGTACTGTATTCTGCCGACTTAGACAATGTATTATTTATTAATAGTGGTGCATCCCTATCAACTGTTAGATTGCCATTAACAACTACCTGCATAGGCAAAGAAACGACATGGATAGTGGGTCACGCCGATGGTTTAAGGGTGCTACCGCAAGCTACAGAACAAATACGAGGTAGCAACGCGATTAACAACTATATCGGTTCAGTTGTTGTTGGGGATACAATCACATTTATTTGTGTTGTCGCTGGTTGGTGGGAAGTAAAAAGTAAAAATGGTTCATGGACTTATCAAGTTTAACAACCTTCGCTAAAGATACAACTAGTCAAATCCACAGGAGGACAACCATGGGAGAAAATAGAGCGTGCAAATGCTTTATCGAAATAGAACCTAACATCAGAGTGAATTGTGCAACCTGCAAACGATGGAACTATGATTTAGGTCGATGCAGGGATGAGAAGATTGTGGTAGAGAGTCAAAGCCCTGAATCGAAAGTTGGTTGGTGCGATTGGTGATAAAAAAGAACGAGCTATTTATTTAGCCCGTTCAGGTAGTTGGTTATTGCCTTTTCTAGTATCTTACTAACTGGTATCATCGTTTCCTCAGAACACTCCTTTAATTTCTGATTCAATTCGATAGGTAGAGTTGAGCTAAACCTAACCCTATTCTTCAAATCACCCATATAGCTTTCACCTCGATTATATTATAACACTTGCTTAACTTGATTGCAACTTAATTAAGCTTATGGTATAATATAGGTAAGGGAGTGGTGAGAGTGGAAGAGATGAAACGGTGTAAAATGTGTGGGGAAGAAAAACCTGCAACAAATAAGTATTTCCATAACGAGAAGCGCAACAATAGCGGATTAGACGGAACGTGTAAGGTGTGCAGGGCTAAGAACGACAAAAGAACTGGTAATAAAAAGCGTGATGCTGCAACTGCTAGCAGAAAGTTAGCCGAATGTGCCTATACCCTAAAACAATGCTCTGACTGTAAAAAATTCTTTCCGAGGAATGATAATTATTTCCCAACTAGAGAAGATAGCAAGGATGGTCTAAGGGGAGAATGTCGAGAATGTCTCGTGGCTAGCCATAAGGTTTACTACAAAGAAAATGTTGAAGCGATTACAGAAAGAAATAAGCGCTACGTCGAAGAACATAAGGAAGATGTTACTGCTTATAAACACTTATATTACAAAGAACATTCCGCAGAGTGTATTAAAAAGCAAAGAATATACCAGATAGTTAATATTGAATCATATAGAAAATACCAAAATAAATACCGTAGAGAACATCCAGAGTATCGTCGAGTTCAGTGCCAAAGATATAGGTCCAAGAAGCGAAAATTGCCAAGTACCCTAACGGTAGAACAATGGGATGAAATAAAAGCTTACTTCGATAATCAGTGTTGCTATTGCGGGCGCGAAAAACCATTGGTCCAAGAACATTTTTTATCAGTTACAAAAGACGGGGAGTATGCCACAACAAATATAGTACCTTCTTGCGTGTCGTGCAATGTTAGTAAGAGTAATCACAGTTTCTTTGAGTGGTATCCAAATCACAGATCGTACTCACCTGAACGAGAGGTGAAAATACTTTCTTATTTAGGTTATAAAAACGGAAAGCAACAACTGACATTGTTTTAATTTCCAATTCATAAGCACTCTTCATGGGTGCTTTTATTATGCCAAGAAAGGACGGTGAATAAATTTTGGCAACAAAGGTTGATGCTGATAAAACGGGTACAAAGTCAAAGGAAGAACCGACAACCGAAACTAAAAAAGTGGCAGCACCAAAGAAACCCAAATTAAAAGCAAGCGATCTTCCTACGCTGCAAGCAGTACGAGATGAACTAGCAAGGCGTGACGATGAATACTGGTTAAAATTCTACGTTAAAATTATTAACAAAGATGGAAATCAAGTGCCATTCGTACTCAATCCAATCCAGAAGAAGATTGAGGACAAGATAAAAGAGTTGGAATCGCAAGGGAAACCTGCACGAATCATTGTACTTAAGGCTAGACAAGAGGGCGTGAGTACATACACACAGGCCAAATTTCTCTGTAGAACAATTAAGAACAAGAACAGAAACGCTCTTGTGGTAGCGCACAGGGATGATAGCACAAATGCTATTTTTGATAAGGCTAAATATTGCAATTCTTGCCTTCCCGACCACATAAAACCCCTACAAAGAGCATCCAATGCGAGGGAGCTTATATTCGATACCCCTGTTACTTATAAGGGAAAAGAAAAGGGATTAAATAGCAAAATAAAAGTTCAGACCGCAGGAAGTGACGGAATCGGGCGTTCTGACACTTATCACTATATTCATTTATCTGAGTTTGCTTTCTATAGCGGAGACCCCTTAAAGGCCTTATCAGGAATCAACTCATCAGTTCCTAGTGTAGTAGGAACGATTGTAATTTTGGAGTCAACAGCCAATGGGAACAACTCATTCAAAACACTATGGGATTTAGCCGAAGCAGGGGAGAATGATTATACTCCTATGTTCTTTTCGTGGTTTGATTATCCTGATTATCAGATGCCGGTAACTGAAGAAGAACGCATTGAGATAATGTCGAGCTTGAATGAGTATGAGGAATATCTCGTTAATACCCACGAACTTTCTGCCGAGAGAATCAAATGGTACAGGTGGAAACTAAAAAACGACTGCAATGGCGATGCAGACCTAATGAAACAGGAAAATCCTTCCAATAGTCACGAAGCGTTCCTTGCTACTGGTCGCCCCGTGTTCGATAATGCAAGGGTTGAGAGAAGAATCGAGCAATTAAAGAAGGAATACAAACTCAAACCTCCAAGAAGAGGTTTTTTTATATTCAACTGGAATGACCCAGACAGTAAAGACAAGATAATAGATAGCTCAATAAAATTCGTAGACTCACCCAATGGTTATATCTATATCTATGAGGAACCCAAAAATGGATATCCATTTGTTTTAGGAGGAGATACGGCTCTTGGAGGCCTTGACTTTTTTTCAGGAACGGGAATAAATAACGCAACCGGAAAGAGAGTTGTTACCCTGCATGGGAAAATGGCCATAGATACTTACTCTCACCAAATGTATTGCTTGGGCAAATATTACAATAATGCTCTTATCAGCATCGAGGTAAACGCCGATTTATTCCCTGTTGCCGAATTGGACAGGCTTAAATATCACAATCAGTACAAGCGAGAGAGTATAGATGAAATCTACCACAAAAAACTCTACAAACACGGCTTCAAAACCGATGGAAATACGAGACCGTACATCATTAGTTTGGAAATCGTCCTAATCCGAGACAACATCGAACTCTTCACCCACATCGACATGCTTTCCGAATGCCTAACCTTCGTCATTGACAAAAACGGCAGACCCGATGCAGAGTCAGGCAAACATGACGATATCCTAATGTCGGATATGATCGCTAACGCAAGTCGGTCCCAACAAAGATTCACAGTCGAACGCAATGCTCAATTCGAGCTACCTCCCAACATGAGCGAAGAAGAGAAGGCTAGAGTTAAGGCTAATATTGAGTTTAGTGATAAGTATGTGGAGATGGCTAAGTATCGGAGGAAGAAATGATGGTTAATGATTCAAATTAAAGTATACAAAAATGGTTACGAAATTACGGGTCATGCTGAAGAAAAGATATGCCATCAAGTTTCGTTGTGGCATTGGATTAGCAGTAACTTGATATTAGGACTTGATAAGGACGCTAGAGAATACACATCAGATAGGGATAATCTAAAGAATCCGAACGAAGGGCTATCGTGGGTGGTTTGCAATCCGCAAAATGGTAATCTCGAATGGGTACTAGGCGATTTTATTGTAAGTGCCGAAAGATGGGGAGAGTATTACTGGGAGAATCAAGTATCAATCAAGAAAATCGATGATTTCCTACAAAAATAAACTATAACCAAACAGGACGTTTCAAACGACCTGTTTTTATTATGTCTGAAAAGAGGTGAAACAATGTCGCTTATGACTAAGGCTCGAAAGGCAGTTGGTAAAATCATGGGCAAAAAAGAAATGGTAGTCGATGCCGAACAGGAAGAGGCAGACCGCGAACTCATAGAGCAATGGCAACCTGTGTTTGAGGCAGATAAACGAGCTAAAGCACCCTGGGATAAGAGGTTTGACGCCTGGGAGAGCGTATACAATGCAGGTAGGGACTTCCAAAATGTTGAGGACGAGCTAACCAATTCCAACAGGAGCCCGCGCACGATTATCAATTTCCCTCGAATGATAACAGAATCCTTGGTGAGCTTGGATGTCCCCGACCCCGACTTTAAGGCCATAGCTCAAGATGATGAAGAGTCTGTCGAAATCCTTAAAAACTATGTCATGTATGTGGTCAGGTCTGCTCAACCATCGCTAGAAGAAATCAATCTCCACAATGAACGCAGGGTAATGAAGTTCGGTGGAGCTTTCCACAAAATCCATTGGAACAACAACGTCAAAAAGGCAGGTTATGTCGGGGAAATAGAAATCTCCATGCCTCATCCGAAAGACATCATCCCGAATCATGGAGCAACATCAATCGACGATATGGAGCATTATCATCATCCCAACAACCGCACAGCCAATTACATCATTCGCAAGTGGCCGCATATCACAAAGGAAGTGCTTGAGAATAAAGCTCAACTCTTTCATGAGTATGATGAAATGAGTGGTTCGCAGCGAATAACCGTTTCCGATCAAGACGCAGGAGATCAGGAAATGGGGTTAGCTAAATACACCATCGTAGAAACATCCTACAGAGATGAAGAGGGCGACATATGTAAGCTATGGTGGTCTGGCGACTTAGTAATTAGTCATTTGCCAAAGTTCTTCCATCGGAGAATTGAGGGCGAGATTGCTAATACTGAGGAATATGAAGGTAAAGAGGTTGATTATTATGTTCCAAAGTCATGGGATTTAATTTATCAGCCGTTTATTCCAAGGGACAAGTCCTTTTGGGGAATCTCCATCATGGAGGATATTCACGACATCAATGAGGCAATCAAAAAAGCGGTCTACCAACATGAGGAACAGCATTTAAAGGGAACTAAGAAGATTCTTGTTGATAGCACAGAGACAAAAATTGCGATAGAATCATCTATTTCTAGCGTTATACAAGTTAAAGACCCTAATCAAAGTGTTAGGGAGATTGATTTGAATGCAAACATCGACGGTGTAGCCTGGATTAATCAACTCAAAGAGTGGATGCAGTTACTAACAGGAGCCACAAACTCAGCGTTAGGCGTTCGAGATCAAGGCGTAACGAGTGGCCGACAAGCTCAGGTATATGTAGAACAAGCAAACTTCAAGGTAGCCCTTAAAACAGCTTATAAGGCTTCTGCTTATAAGAGGATATACAGAACGATTGCAGACTTTGCATTAGCCTTTGTAGATGAAACTAGGCCATTCAGGATTAAAGGAGAACCGTTACAAGACCCGAATGCCGACCCATCTATGCCACAGCCTAAAGCGCAGTATGGCAAATTTGACCGGTTGGCAATGCTCAAGGATATGTCGGGCAACTACATTTATCCTGACTTTGACATTGAGATTAATGCAGAGAGTGGATTTATGAAGTCGAGAAGCGAAGTATTCAACACATTGAGTAACCTAGCAGGACAGGGACGATTCGAGCCAAACCCTGGGAACCTGACCTTCTTGAAACTCTTGAACAAACTTGGCGTACCGGACCTGCAAGGTGTCATTGATGAGATGGGGCAGATTGTTAAACAGATGCAACAGGCTCCTAAGCAAGAGGAACAAAAGGGACCTGCTGAATCAATCTCATTTAGGGATTTACCGATTGCAGGACAGATTCAATTAGCGGCAAAAGCAGGAATACAACTTCAACCACAGGATTTAGAACAAATGCAACCAACAGGAGAGGCACAAGGTACTGTAGGAGAGTCTAGGATGCCACAGGAGGGCGAGCAACCACAAGGAGGGGCAAATATACCTCCTGAGATATTGCAAGCCTTACAGGAGTTTCCAGAGCCCGTACAGAGGTTATTGCTACAAATGGACCTTGATAAGTTGGAAGTGTTTTTGAGTAGACCGCAGGAAGAGCAGATTGCTATATTGCAACGGATAGCAGGAGGTGGAGAGAGTGAGTAATGTGACAGGATTTTCTTAGCTAAATAAAGTCAACTGATGAGCTGAGAAGGCTCTTTTATTTTACCCATCTTTAGGTTAAGGAGGTGATTCATAATGGGACAGAATTTAAAAACCCCTATGCCAGTGAAGGCAAGCTTCACATTCGGGACTTCAGGAGAGCGCAGTAAACCTGCTACAAAAATCCTGAAAGGTCAGGGAGATCTAAGGTCTAAGAAGTCGAATAATAACGGAAAGTAAATATTCATCCGGATAAGGCGGCAATACCAGTCGCCTTTTTCTTATGCCTAATTTGAGGCAGGGTTCACCTTCCAAATAGGTGCAATACGTTGGCGAACGGATACGCAAAAGGAGAATTATCATGTTTAACATTTTTAATCTAAAAACCCTACGTCCAATGATGGATGAAGAT
>Ga0209318_1001495_pt1 | contig 14450 bp, 18 predicted proteins | sample RifGroE1_FD_183999 | JGI IMG/M metagenome (GOLD analysis project Ga0209318, IMG submission 183999) | Groundwater microbial communities from Rifle, Colorado, USA - Groundwater E1 (SPAdes) (version 2) | ecosystem: Environmental > Aquatic > Deep subsurface > Groundwater | place: Rifle, Colorado...
CAGCACCGATTACGTGTGAGGGTGCAAGTGGTTTTAGAGCAAAGGCATGATGCGGGATTTGGTGGTATTTGGCGATTTTTAGCGGGATCGTCTTTTTGATTTCAGTTGCTTACGGGTATTTTCGTCTTCGCAGGTTGTGATGTTTTGAAAGCGAGTGGTTTTTGTGCAAACTCCGGCAAAGTTCCGATTTTGACCTGTCCGGCGCGAATAGTTTTTATGTAAACTCCTGTAGAAATACTAAATCAGTTTCTCCCGCCATGCTTGCCTGGATACTACCGGGTAGCCGTACTTTTTCAAACAACTCAGTGTAATTTGCTGATGGTGGCCGTTAGTCCTTCGCTGTTTTAGCCGTCAGGCCGCAAGTGTAGCAATCTCCTACCTTGTCTTTAACGGCTCTTATCCCTTCTTTTCAGGTATCTATTTACGTGAACCGCTCTTGATGAGTGTGTCAATCATCTTTTCACTCATCCTCCGGATCGGGTCTGATTTTTTCCCTATCTGCGAGTCCTTCAGATCAATAGGCGAGTTAGCTGCATATTCGTAGAATGATGCCATCATGTCGATCCACAGCTCAGCTGGCGGTGATAAATTGCTTTCTTCTAAAGCTTTCATTGCTTCAGAAGCAGCAATTACTGCCGACTTTAAGACTGTCTTGTTGAGTTGGGTAATAACCTTTCTAGCTTCAGACCCCTTCATAGGCTCTTTATCATCAAAAAGCCAGTTCGGATTTATGTCATATTCAAAGCACATATAGCTTAAAAAACCGTATCCTGGCTCGATTATACCGTTTTCAAGATGCTCTGCTTCCTCCCTGGTGATATCGAGACAGTCAGCAAAAGATTCAAGTGATTCATCCCCTCTAACCATCCTGATCTGCTTGCTCAATTGGGTCAAGTCTGCACCAGAAGCCAGAACTCTTCTTTTGTCCCTCCTAATTTCTCCTTCACCAGTCAAAATCCAATTTATGTTTATACCAAGACGAGCCAGGGCTTCCAGAACATTGCCGCCTGGAATACTTTTATTGGACTCGTACACTCGCAGAGTCTGGGGGTTGGTATTCAGTGCAGCCGCCATTTCTTTCTGAGTGAAACGTAAGTTCTCACGCGCCTGCTTCAATCGATCCCCAAGGTTCATTGCTGGTTCCTCACTGTAAATATGTCGGCAAAACCCGTTTTTGATCACGCATAAAAACATGCAAGCAAGCCCGATCGCGCACAAAAATAAGCTATGTAAAATCGATAAATTACAAATTTATGCTTTTCCAAAGTGAATAAAATCCATTACGCGCGTATTTTTATGCTTGTAAAGAGAATAAATTTATGTTTGTATACGGTCATGACAACATTTGACATGCCAAAAGAACCCACCTTACGGTGGGAATGGATCAAGTACCAACTTCGACTGAAGGGCTACACCTTAACTAGCCTCGGGGAAGAACTCGGGGTGCATAAAAATGTGCTTATAGCAGTGAAGCAGAAACACTACCCGAAATCAGAAAAGGCTATCGCAGACAAATTGATAATGCTGCCACAGGAAATATGGCCGGAACGGTACGGAAGTGACGGCAGACCGATTAAGCACTCGCCCCGTTACTCGCGTAAAAGTACCAAAAAACTGCACACCCGGCAATGTTTAAGGTGAAGGAGGGTATTAGACAATGAAACCCTACACTTTCAAAAAAGTCGTCACCATGACGGAAGAAGAGTGGCTCACCATCTACTTTGCCGCAAAGAAACAAGGCCTTGATCCCGTGCAGTTTATCAAGGCGGCTGCTGTCGCTGCCGGCCAACAGGTGGGCAAGCCATGAAACGCACACCTTCCGACACCAAGCAGCTTACCCTTTACGACCTGTTTGAACTGCCGCGTCCCATTAACCCGACCCCATCGAGCCTGGACCACGGCAAAGAGATCAGACATCTACTTTCCGCTGCCTTGAAACAAACATCCAAGAGCAGATACGAGGTTTGCTCCCGCATGAGTGAGCTGATAGGGACCGACATCTCTGTCGCTATGCTTAATGCTTGGACTGCCGAGAGCCGGGAGGCATGGCGTTTCCCTTTGGAGTATGCCCCTGCTTTCGAGGTGGCCTGCGAGACCTTTTGTATTACCGAATTCCTCGCCCGGAAGCGAGGCTGCAAAGTATACGCAGGCGATGAGGTGCGCCAAGCCGAAATTGGTCGTCTTGAATCGCAAATGCAAGAACTGTCGACCAAATTGAAAGCTTTGAAAAAAGCCAGGATACTTGATTGATTAAGACCCGATTCGAACAGCCAGTGAGGGCATTTTCAGCGAGGCAGCTCCAAGAGATCGGCTGCGGGGATGATGCAACAATCCGCAGGCGTTATGCCTACCTTGATCATTCACAACTGGTTATCCACCCATTTAAGAACAAAAAAACTCGTTTCTACCCATTTCATCTTCTGACTGAAGAAGATCAGGCAAGGGTTTTGGAATGGGAACTACACCAAGATCTTGCCCGCTTACAGGAGCTTGCCAACGCCACCCGCACAGCCGCCAAACCTGAAAGCCTTTCGGAAATCCCGGTTAGACCAAGAATATTTCATACTCCCGCCGAGATCGCCGGAGCCGAAGCCGCCCGGAGGGTGAAAGAACAAGAAGCGCTTTCTCTTGAAGAGTGCCGTCAGCGCAAGGAAGAACTGATGGCAATGTATCAGGCCCTTCCGGAGTCAGCAAAGTGCGCAGCCAGGGCCAAGCACGACATGCTGACGGCCTGTAGAACCTTCCTCAAGACAGGCGGCTACAAAGGGCGTGTAAAGGAAGGCCGTAAGACCTGGAACACCAAAGGCCTTAAAGCATTCTGCCGTGCGTTCGTCGAAGGCACTCTTGAGCTCCCGCCAGAGACTGCTGAATTCTTCACCCGTAAGGGGAAACGCTCCCTTGTTCCGGCTTCGCTAATTAACTGGCGCAATCTTTACGAGGAACAAAATCTGTATGGCCTGGCCGATCACTATGTAAGCAAAGCTGGGGCAACCACTCTTACAGAAGTCCAACAAAACTTTGTCATCGGCATGATCCATGATCATCCCCACATCAATCAGGCAGGTATGCTCAAAGCCCTTAAAGCACGGTTCCGCTCTGGGACCTTGCCTAGCAAGCATAGCGTCGGCCGGTTCATGCAGCACTGGAAAGAGACGCACAAAAGCCTCTATCTATACATCACCAATCCTGATGAGTGGCGCAGCCGTCATATGTTCGCTTTTGGCGACGCTAGTGAGGACGTTTTGCGCCTTAATCAGCGATGGGAGGCTGACAGCACGAAGGCAGATTTGATGTGCACCGATGGTCGCTGTGTTGTCATCGGGATTATCGATGTATGGCCGAGGAAGTTCAAGCTGCACGTCTCTCCCACCTCTAAGGCCACGGCAATCGCCGCGCTGTACCGCCGCTGCCTCCTCGATTGGGGGACTCCGGAAGAGCTACGCACCGACTGCGGTTCCGATTATACCAGCTTCCATCTAGAAAGGGTCTGCGACGCGCTTGATGTCCATCACCACCTCTGCAACGAGTTCCACCCCGAAGAGAAGCCGCACATTGAAAGGGCCTTCAAAACGTTTTCACACGACCTTGTGGAACTGTTGCCGGGATATGTGGGTCATTCTGTTGCGGAGCGAAAGAACATCGAGGCCCGCAAGTCTTTTGCCAGCCGCCTCATGACCAAGGGTGAAACCGTCGAGGTCAAGCTGACGATGGCGGAATTACAGGATGTCTGCGACCGGTGGGCAGAGAGCATCTATCATCAGAATCCGCACAAAAGCCTAAACGGTATGACCCCGGCTGCAAAGGCACGCTCCTGGACGCAGCCGATCAGACGGATCACCAACGAGCGAGCCCTTGACGTGCTCCTGTCTCCGGCACCTTCTCAGGACGGGTGGCGCACCATTACGAAGAAGGGCATCTCCGTTGTCTTCAACGGCGTCAAGCTCGACTACAAAGCTGGCGAATTTGCTGGTCATGAAGGGAAACGCTGTCAGGTTCTTATCGATGAGACGGACCTGGGGAGAGCTTCGGTGTTCTTGGACAATGGGCAGTTTCTTTGTGTGGCCGAAGATCCTCGGTGGTATGGCATCAGTAACCAAGAAATCGCCCAACACGCGAAGAAGGAACAGAAGCGGATTTTGGCCGAGCAGAAGAAGGCCGTCAAGCGTCTGGCGAAGCAGGCCGACACCCGCAATGTCGCCGCAGAAATCCTTAAGAGCCGTGAGGAGCAGACTGCAAAGATTGCCGAGATGCCGAAGAAGGCTGAGGAGTATAGCACGCCAGCCCTTGAGCAAGCAGCGGCGGCTGTGGAGGAACGGGACCGGAAGGCGGGCCGGCCTACCGGAACGCCGATTTCCGAGGAAGTCATCAAAAGAACGGATGAAATGATTCACCGCAAGGGGCGGGAGATGCCGATGAACGAACTTGATATAGCCATTTTCTACGAGAGGAGAATCAAGGAGGGTACTGCTACCGCTGAGCAGATCGAATATGTGGAGGCATACCGGCATTACGAGGACACTGGAAAGCGAATAGGCCCCCTTGCCGTAAGAAGGGTAGCTTAGAAATAAACTAAAGCCGGTGTTGGTAGCACCGGCTTCCGTGGCGAGGGTCTCCCGCCGAACTTCAATACAGGAGGAAAGCATATCGCATGAAAAAGCAAATGGCAATCACCAAAAATGTGAGAAGGGTTCTGAATACCGTTAGAGACCTCACGGAATACACCCACGGCAATGAACTGATGGCATTGCTGTATGGGGTTCCTGGAGAGGGCAAATCGACAGCACTAGATTATGCTGTCGACAAGACCAATGGTATCGCCCTGCGGGCAAAAGCCTGTTGGACGCAGACGGGGATGCTTACCGATCTTGCAACCGAGTTGCGGTGTCCAGAGAAGATCAGGAAGTGCAACCGGAGCAATGTGATAATCAACAGCGTCATCGAGTACCTCAACAACGATCCGCGCCCGCTCTTCATCGACGAGATCGACAGGCTTGTCATGCATTATAACCGGGTTAACGGAGAGAGGATAATGGAGACCCTTCGGGACATTCACGATGTCGTGAAGATTCCCTTGATCCTCGTCGGGGAGGAAAATTCGGCAATCAATATTCAGGAAAACGGACGGTTCGGCAGGCGGATCACCCAATGGGTGGAATTCAAGGGAATCGACTTTGACGACGCCCGTGTTGTGGCAGATACCGTCTGTGAGGTCGTGATTGCTGACGATCTTCTGAAGCATCTGTATGACCAAGCAGGAGCGAATATTGGCAGGATTACAGTTGGGATCTCCGCCATCGAGCGCCATTGCAAGGCCTTGGGGCTTGCTAAAGTGGACAGGGCCACCTGGGGTGACAAGGCCCTTTATTTCGACCAGCCCGCCTTTGCCCGCAAAAGGGGTCTGCAATGAGGTGGAAGAAGGGAATGCCGAAGGAGCCGGACCACAATTGCGCCCGCGCACGGATGTGGCGTGTCATCCGCCGCAGGATCGTCTTCACATCCATCGATATCATAGTTCCTCTCGATGGAGTGACCTACAACAGCGCTAAGAACTTCATTTGGGATCTTAGCAGACATGGGATTCTCCGCTTTGAGCGGTGGAGCAGGAAGCCAGGGCAGCCCGGTTACAAGGTTTTTAGGCTTATTCAAAATGTGGGCCCGGTCTATCCATCCATATGCCCAAACTGCGGCCAGCCGGTTCAGAGCAGAGCCTGTGAGGTGAAAGATGACAAGAGCTGAGCAGATGAGACTTCTCAGGGAGAAATGTGAGGAGTTGGGGCAGTCGGAAGTGGCCAGACGGATCAACAGGTCTCCATCAACCATTTCCCAACTGCTTCACGACAAATATAAGGCAGATCCTGCCGCCGTCCTCCAAGACGTTGAAGAAACTTTCGGAACGACTCTTGTTGCGTGCCCGGAAATGGGAGAAATTTCACTCAAGCGGTGTTTGGAAGAGAGGAACACCCCATTCTCCGCAGCAAGCCCGCGAAGGATCAAGATGCACCGGGCATGCAAGGCCTGCGAGGTGAGGCGGTGACAAAAATCACTTACAAGATACCCCAAAAAAGGTGCAAACCGGCCAGGTTCGAGGCGGTGTGGAAGTACCTGGAGACGGTAGAAGCCTATGACAGCATCCTTTCCCTTCATGCTGAACTGGTTAAACAGTTCGGTAAGAACAATACACCTTCAAAGTCGCACCTGCACCGGCACCTTCAGGCGAACAGGTAAGGTATGAGTGGCAATGCCACAGGAGATAACAAATATGCCTACAGTAACCCCTAACATGATGGATGCTGCCTATGAATCGATACTTGAGACAGGCAGAAAGTTAAACGACTTGCGAGCAATGATGGTGCTGATGAAATTAGCGGCGGTGACCAATGACGGGCGTTCGCCAGAAGACAAAGTTAATCTGGATTGGTGGGGCATTATGACCATCGCCAATCGCCTGATGGAAGAGATACCGGAATCATTAGATGAAGCTGAGAGATGTCTTCGGACCCTCTCAGTAAAACAGAAGATTCAGGAGGCCTAATCATGTCTACCTTTGCTGATTTAAGTTGGTCACTTAACGAATGTTGTAATCGTCTGGCTTTCATTCAGGACGCCCTTTCGCAAAATGCCCCGAATTCTTTACAGTCTGTTTTTGAATTCACGGCCGAAGGACAAAGCGGGCTGTATTTAATTTTGGGAGACATCATTGGAAAGATTGCTGAGTCAGAATCATTGGCAGAAACCATCATCAGCAAAAGTGGTGGGGCGCAAAAATAACAAAGCACTCGTTTTGTAGCCTCTACCACAAGTTCAGGGTAGCAATTTTATGAGGTGCGCGGTGGAAAAGATGATCAATCCAGGACAAATAAAAAAGATCCATACCATCAAGAGCGCCCTGAGCCTCGATGACGACACGTACCGGGAACTGCTGTTCAATTCTTTCCGGGTCGTCTCCTCAAAGCAGCTGAATTTCTCACAGGCGGAAGACTTGATTCGGGAAATGGAGAAAATCGCCATTGCCTCCGGAGTCTGGGATAGCTGCCGGAAGAAACGCCAGGGCGGCGGGAAGTTTGAGGAACTCAACTTGCGCCGTGGCATGGCTACTCCGGCCCAGCTGCGCAAGATAGAGGCCATGTGGTCGGAGATCAGCAGGATTGATGATATTGATGCACGGCAGAAAGGCTTGAGAACGTTCCTTGAAAGGATCGCCAAAGTCTCAGCTCTGCGGTTCCTGGATTCTGCCGGGGCCGGGAAGGTCATTAACGCCCTGAACGCCATGACGAAGCAGGAAAATGTGAAACAGCCAAAAAAGACGTATAAGCCGTTTTCGGGATCTTCCCATAGGGGAAGCCGCCTATACGGGCAATAACAAGCCTCAACAAAATTTAAAGATAGTTTAAATGGTGTTCTGAAATACAGAAGGGGCAGTGAGGTTCGGTAAGCAAGGGAGGCAATGAATGGCCAAAGGCTGGGAGGAAGTGGCAGTAGGCCTAGGGGTTATTTTGTGCGAGACCGCAAAGGTGCACAATGAATTGGAGCCATTGGTCGCTGCTCACAGGAACTTCATGCGCAAGCGGTTCAATAAAGGCATCTCCGTCAGTACCAAGGCGGAGACAGCCCGCTTGAACGGAATTATCTCCAGGCAATCTGATGAGATAGCCGCGTTGGAATTTCGGATCAAAACGCTAGAGGGCCGCTGAAATGCACGTTGCAGCTGCCGTTGAATACGATGTGTGGATAGCATCGAATACTGCCAAGTGTCACCGTCTCGATGCGTGGATCTCCGAGGCGACATGCATCAGCAACCGAGCGGTCTCAGAGGGTAAGTTTGGTGATGGCCGGTGCACGGGATGCAATGGACTCCATGACCAGCCGAAACATGAGGTTCGATTGAGGGCGGTGATTCCATCTGTTGACAATGCCACGGTTGAAAATGCTGCACAAAAAGAAGACCAAAGGCCACGTGACGAGGAGAATTCCGCTCCCGTACTCGTGGAAGAATTAAAGCCAGATGGAGATCCTCTTACTTGTGCCTTACTTGCCGGTCTAAGGAGTCTACTTTCTGACGAGGAAGACGATCAGCCGGTGAAGCCGCCGCGGGGTGTTCGAAAAAAAAGCCATAAACGGGTCCAGGTATTCTCCGGCCGCTGCACGCGCTGCAATGGATATATGGTTCATGGAGCGAAGGAAGCTCATGACGGAATTATTGATGATGACGTCTACCGTTGTTTTAATTGCGGGTGGAGAACATCGCCTGGCTATTCTTACAACCGGAACCACCCAGGGGAGGGAAAGAGATGGCCAAGTCAGAAGTAGGTGGCAATGGTGCGAAAATGGGCTGTGAGATTCCTCCTCAATACATATTCGATTTAATACTTGAAATAGCAAGACAAGTTAGAGGCTCCGGAATGGGTGACTTGGAGGCCATTCACATTTCAAAGGGGATCATTCAACAGCTTTCTCATGACCATTGCGGTGAATCTTTTTATTTTGGAGATAAAAGTATCGATTATTTTAAAACGTTAATTGCAGCACAACTGGAACAGTATCCATCTTTTAATGGGGATGTTAATCGAGTTTCCGAATTAGTAGCCAAAAAGGTAAATTTTGCCTACAAGCACACTTTCATTTATGTGCCTAAAGGCAAAAAGCAGATTCGAGAACGTAATGTGATTATTGTGAACGAATACTTATCAAGTCCATCACTCCGCACTGTCAGGGCTATAGCCAAGAAACACGGGATTACCCAAAGAATGGTTTACCTCATATTGGCGCGAAAGGGAGGTTTAACGTTGAAGAAGGATGTAACAGAAAGAAACAAGGGCATCGTAGCCGAATACAACAAAAATCCTTGTTGGGCTACTATCTCGGATCTGGCTACTAAACATGGCCTGAGTAAGAGTCGTGTTTATTTTATTGCTACCGGGAAAAGCTACAAGAGCAAAGTGCCGGTACAAGAGAGCGACCTTGATCAGTCTGTAGAGAAGAATTGAGACAAAAGCGAGAGAAGTCGGTCTGAACACCCTTGCATGCCGTGAACATCAATGACCTCCCTGCTCACCTCCTCTCTACCGTGTCGTTGGGGAATGCGCAGTAAAGCAGAAGGTGGGCAGGTGAAAATACCTCCGCAGAGTTGTAAGGCCATCCTACTGGCAGAATGGGAATCGGAAACTAACGAAGTCAACAAAAGAAAGGAAATTCAATGAAAAGATTAACCAACGAAGAAATGCTGAAACTATCTGACCCTGCCCTTCCCAAAGAAGTAAAAAATCATGTCGCAATGCAAAAGATGACAAAAGATGAAATTACTATTTGCAGAAAAATGGGTGTCGAACCAGTGGAATTTCTAATCCAGTCTGAAATGGATGAATTTTAGCAGTGTTCCCCACCGTTTCCGAGATAGATGGACCATAGGAACGGTGGGTGCTCCAACTTCTGAGCCCTGTTGGAGCATTGGTGATGGTCTGTCTGGGAAAACCGGTGGTCCCCAGCTTATGCGCTGCCCCCCCGCCGGTACCATAGAACAGCCTACGACCGAGATAGGTAGATCATAGGTCATGGGCTGGCCCCTTCTATCCAGTTCCGGGAGGGCTCCTTTCAGCAGGAATGGTCTACCTGGGAATAACCGGCGGGTCCCCAGCTCATGCGCTGCCCCCCCGCCGTTTAATGTGAAAGAGGTACCGGAATGACAACAAATGCCGACATGAAGCTGCACCTGATTATCGAAGCGATCAATAGGACAAATACCGCATGGGCTGAGTTCCAGAGGGATGTGAACCAAGCCGTCCGTGGAACAGACCAACTCACGGCGACCGGTGCCAAGACTGGTAAGGTTTTGGATGAGGTTGGCAATAAGGGTTCTCAGGGTCTAAAGCAGGTACATGACTCAGCGTTGTCCTTGAAAAATGTCCTTGGTGCATTGTTCACCGGGGTCAGTATCGCATATTTTAGCAAGCAGATCCTTGATGCAGGTTTGGCAATGGAACGGTTTGGGGCAATGTACAAAGCCGTATTTCAAGGTGAAGCTTTAGCAGCACGAGAAATGGCATTCGCAGCTGAACAGGCCAAGAGATTGGGGCTCGAAGTTCAAAGTGTCAGCCAGGCCTATGGGAAATTTTCTGCTGCCACCCGCAATACCTCAATTGAAGGACAACCAACACGGGATATTTTTGTCGGTGTTGCCGAAGCTGTTACGGCGCTAAAATTGTCTACCGAGGAAGCAAATGGAATATTCTTGGCACTGTCTCAGATGGTCAGTAAAGGGAAAGTCAGTGCGGAAGAAATGAACGGCCAACTTGGCGAGCGACTTCCTGGAGCGCTCAAGCTGGCCGCTGACGCCATGGGAATGACCACAGCCGAGCTTATGAAGCAAATGGAACAAGGTGAGATCATGGCTTCTGAATTGCTTCCCAAGCTAGCAGAAGAGCTGCATAAGACATACGGCAAAGCGGCTACAGAAGCTGCTGAGCAAGGGCAAGGCGCCATTAATCGATTCAACAACTCAATTTTCGAAACCAAGGCCAAAGTGGGCGAAGCCGCAATGCCTGCCATGACCTCACTCCTCAATACGTTGACCCCCTTGATCACCACTTTCAACAAATTGGCATGGGGAGCGGAGGCATTCGGCATCAGTGTTGAGGCTATGGCTCACAATGTGGTTACGGCAATAAAATATATGACGCCGGGCAGTGGAGTAGGCAGTGACGAAGGCCTGGACAAACTTCCATTTTTTGCCGCTCCGTTTATTAAATTCATCCGGAACTATCAAGCCTATCGAGGCACTGTCAATCAGGATACTGCCGCAGCTGAGACGCTGATACAAGAACGAGCTTCATTCTGGGACACTGGTAACACCACTCCTACTGCTAAATCACGAGACGAGATTGAAACAGAGGCAAAACGAAATGCGGAGCGGAAAGCCAAGGAAGCAGCGGCAAATAGGAAGGCAATTGCAATAAAAGAGGCGGCTGAGTTGAAAAGAGTTCTTGCCGATCTTGACACCGCCTACGAAAAGGCCCAGTGGGAGGATAAGGGCGAGCAGAAGAAAGCGGATATCCGGAACAGGTACGCTGACCTCATGGCGAAATACCCGGCGGACCGGGCGAAGTTCGAAGAGCGTATGAACCGAGACCTGCAGCAGGCGGAAGAAGAACAGTGGGCGGACTGGGAAAAGGAACAGAAGGCACAGGAAAAGAAAAAGACGGCGGCCGCAGAGAAGATTCGGGACGCGCTGCGCGTCGTCGACGAGCAGATCGCCGACCATGCCGTGTCGGAATTGGACCGGCAACTGGCGGCCCAGGACAAGTTTTATTTCGAGTCCCTGGAGAAGCTCCAGGACGCCGGCATGGCATTCGAGGATGTCGTTGCCAAGGAGCCGGAGATTTTCGAGGCGGCTCAGAAAAAGAAGCTGCAGATACTGAACACCTACAACAACCAGCGGCGCCAGGCCGAACTAAACATGGCCCTGTCCCACGTCGATTACCAGGAGCGTGATCGCACCATTTCAAAGGATACAGCGGCGACCGAACGGGTAAAGCTTACCCGTGAGCTGCTTGCCCTGCAGGTTGCTAGGCTTGAGCAGCTGGCCCAGGAAGGGCAGAAGGGCTCCGAGGCTTGGAACTCACAGGCCGCCGCTATTCAGGCGACTCGGGCGCGTCTGTTCGAACTCACCGAACTGCTGAAAGAGCGCTCCGGCACTTTCACCCAGGGAATGATCGAGGGGCTGCAGCGCTACCACGACCAGGCCCTTACCTTTTACCAGCAGGGCCTGAACATGGCGCAGGCAACGGCAACAGGCATGGAGCAGGCGTTTTCGGACGGCTTTTTCGACGTGATGGAGACGAAGTTCAACAACCTGGGGGATTACGTGCTCAATTTCCTCCGGACTGTTCAACGCGCCATCGCCAATTTTCTCGCTCAGCAGGCTACCAACGCCATCATCTCCAACATAGGCTCCTGGGCGACCAGCATGTTCGGCTCCTACACCGGCAGCAGCGGGGGTGGCGGTGGCGTGGTAACTATGCAGGCCCATGAAGGCGGTCTGATTCCCCGTTTCCACTTCGGCGGCCTGGCGTCCGACGAGGTGCCGGCGGTGCTGCTCCGCCGCGAACGCGTTCTCTCCCGGGAGCAGAACGAACTCTTCGAGCGGTTTGCCAACAAGACGGATAATCACGGAAGTAATTTTCAATTAAATGTAAGGATTGAAAACAAGACTTCTGACGAGGTGAAGGTTCGTGACCTTGGGGGGCATTTCGATGGTAAGCAATATGTTAAGAACGTAGTTTTTGAGTTACTTCGAACATCACCAGAGTTCAGATCCATGGTTCGCGGCTGATTTGAAAGGATGATTATGGGTAAAATATTAAAATTTCACAAACGCATTAACAATGTTATGCCCCAGGAGCTGGAACACGCCTTAAATGGCTTTGACCCAAGAACCAAAGACATGCTTTTTTGTGAGTACGAGCGGCTAAAGGATCTTTTCCAATTCGATTTCCATTACTCCTTGGATGGGTTTACTGATGAACATCGGCCACTCGTTGACAATATCCTTACAGAGGCTTTTGAGTTTATGTTATCGCGCATGGAGTGGTTAATTGTGGAATGGTTACAACACAAACTTATGGAATTCAGTGACAGAGAAGGGTTAGACCTGCGGACTTAGCTATTAGTGGTAGAATCTTTTGCGTGAACAAAGAGACGTCTGATAACCAACATGTACGTGGGTCACGCGATTGCAATGAACAGCGTGCAGATGAGCGCCTTGCCCTCATATTGGAGTACGAAAACAGCAGAGCGGACAAAAAGGCTACCCTGGGATGCGTCTTCCGGAGTTCGGTGTTTATCGATGAATTTTGCCAGGATAAGAATATTTCACCTCGAACCTTTTACCGGTGGCTGGGGATGTATCATAGGGAAGGCATGAATGGCCTTAAATCCCATTACCTCACACGTGGAAACCGCCTTTATCATTGCAGAGGGGCAATTATTGCAGCCGAGATAGTGATAGATATCCACAACCCTCTTCGATGCTTGGACAAGATCAGAAGAATCATCGAAAGCTGCCCTGCCATATCTCTTGAAGCAAAGGCGGTATCCCGAAAAGTTCTGAGTGGGACGGTGGAGGCTCTGAAACGGAAGAGAAATCTTAAACTGAGTTCCGGATTGACGGCAGATGAGGTAGTGAAACTGAAAGCATACCGGGCTGGAAACCACAAGAAGTACTCGTCCAAAGCCACGGCTATACTGATGGCCAACGAGAGTTCTTCCATGACTGATGTTTTGCTGGCCACTGGGAAGCCGATCCGGACAATTTACAGGTGGCTGAGCGACTTCAATAAGAGCAGGCTTAGATCCATTGAAACGAAAGTTGTTAATGCGCAGAAGGAAGAATTAAAGGCCGTCCGGAAAGTGCGCGTCATTGACATCATTCACAATCAGCCTTGTGCCTTTGGTATCAATAGAACTTCGTGGACTTATGACACCATTGTGCAAGCTTATGGATCGATCTATTCCGATCACTTGTCTAGGGATATGGTCCAGCGACTTGTAAAGGCCACAGGCTGTACCTGGAGGAAGGCTAGGGTTTTGTGGACAAGTCCGGATCTGCTCTATCGCGAAAAACTGGCAAAAGTTGTTGATACGGTCAGGGGGTTGAAGGAGGGAGAAGCATTCTTCTTTGTGGATGAAGCTGGCCCATACCGCGTAATGAAACGGGGAGGGCGCTCATTGGTGTCGAGAGGCACAATCCCAATGGTCCCCTACCGGCAGACATCCAGGGGCAAGGTCCAATTTGCTGCCGCTCTCGAAGCTATGACCAATCAGGTCGTTTGGGTTTTCGGGCGAAGCAAACAGGCATCCATAATAGTTGACCTGATCAAGAAGCTCACAGCGCAATATGCGGGTTTCACAAAGCTGTATCTGACGTGGGATGCGATCTCGACACATGGCTCGAAAGCAGTGAAAGCCTGGGTTAAGCATCATAATACAAAAGCCGTAGCCCCGTTTATCGAAATCGTACCTTTGCCGACTAGCGCTCAGTTTCTGAACATTATAGAGGGCGTTCTTAGTGGCGCAAAAAGGGCTGTGATAGACAACAGCAATTACAATTCTGCCGCAGAAATGGAAGCGGCGGTTGCTGCCCATTTCCAGGCGCGGAATGAATATTTTTTAGAAAATCCGAGGAGGGCAGGGAACAAGATATGGGACCAGCAGGCCTTCAACCTAGAAGAACTTGAAGGTGGGATTCACAAGTAAGGAGATTGTCTAGGGATAGCCATTCAGTGACGCTTTAGCATGTGTGTTTTGAAGCAACAATAGGGGGCCTGGCTGCTGCTGCGGCCTTCGTGCGCCCTTTTTTATTTAGCTAATTCCACCGGGTGTTTGCACAAAAACCACTCGCGCTTTACAAAAAAACCACTCGCGCCGTTACACAAAGAATTGTTTCATGTCGGGAGGGA
>Ga0209318_1001499_pt1 | contig 14404 bp, 33 predicted proteins | sample RifGroE1_FD_183999 | JGI IMG/M metagenome (GOLD analysis project Ga0209318, IMG submission 183999) | Groundwater microbial communities from Rifle, Colorado, USA - Groundwater E1 (SPAdes) (version 2) | ecosystem: Environmental > Aquatic > Deep subsurface > Groundwater | place: Rifle, Colorado...
ATCTTTAAATCTTGAAAACCTAACCATAATTTATTAAATGTTTCTACCATCAAAGGATGATCAATTTTCTTCATAATTGCCCTTACTTTTATAAAAATTTTCCATTCTTCCATTATCATAATAAAAAACCTCCCGTTTATTATATATTTGCTTGCTTATAATTATAATATACTTTTGTTTACAAGTCAAGATAATTATTTTGCTATTCTGTACCTGTACTAATTTAAAAGATCATGAAATTTTCCTTTTATTCAAATATTGGAAAAAGAAAACCCTTATTATATAAGGGTTTAAAGATATTCAACTATTATTTTATTTAATGCTTGCTTTAGTCCGTTTATATACCCCTGCTTGTATTCTTCTGTCTGGTTCTTGGTGTCTTTTTCAGCTTTTTTAATTTCATTCTCTAGTAGTTTTTTCAATTCTTCGAATTTAATCAATTCTTATCCCTCCTGATAGATAATTTTATTAATCTTCTGCATGGTTCTATTAACCATATCAAAACTATCTGACAATCTAGGACTACTGACATAATCAAACTGCTTACCGTCTTTGTTCTCTTCATCTAAAAGTAATAACGTAGAAAGCAAAAGACTTCTTACCTGTTCTAAATTTTCAAGAATTGTTTTTCTATTTTCCATTAATATTACCTCCAATTAAAATTATTATGTATTACCTACCTAAATTTAATTATATTATACTTTTAATGATAAGTCAATACCCAAACAAAAATAAAAAGGTTGGAATTTTTACCAACCTTGTGACACCCATATAATATATTCTTCCTCGTTTATATCCTCTGGAACTTCATTCAATAAGTTTTCGGCCTCTTCACCTTGGAAAAAATATTCTGTTTCGTCCGGTTGCTTAATTGCTACATATGGTAAACCGTGATTTATTTCTATAGTTCCTCCTGCTTCATAAAAAGCCTTTACTGTTTCTTTTACGTGGTTTAACATTTCTTCTCTTGTCATTGTTCTGACAACTCCTTTTAATTTGATTATGTATGTATTGCTTAAATACTATTATAATATAAATATAATAATATTGCAATACCTTAAACAAAAATAAAACAGGAGTTTTTAGGCTCCTGTTGTTCTTTCCTTATAATCAAAACACCTTCCGGTCTTTGTTTCCTCGTATGTTACTGGGTCTTGTTCTGTCTCAAGTTTAGGATGTTTCTTTTCACAGTATCCATATAAAAAATTATCAAGTTTATTATGTTTGCAGGTTATAGCTTCACATTTCATTTTAACGACTCCCTTCAATTATATACCTTCCTCAATTTGCAAATTCATTTCACTCATAATGCTTAAAAAATAATTCCTCGGCCTATCTAATACCACTTCCAGAAAAGCTGCTACACCTTTCTTTGTTGGTGTTTCGCCTTTATTCCTCATACGTTCGATTACTTTTAATATTATTTCTTTGTGATCCATTATCTCGGCTCCCTTCATATGTAAAATACTTTAAAATTCATTATAATGCATTAAATATGGATCTGTTAATTCTTCAATTACTTCTTTATCTAACCATTCGTCAGTGTCTTTTATGAGTTCATTAACCTTTTTATTCCATTGCTTACTGGAATAATTTTCAGGGTTATCAGCACAAAATTCAACTAAAAATCCATGAGTTAGGGCTTTTAATTGTTTTTTATTATATTCCATTTAAACACCTCCTTTAATTTCTATATCTAATTATAATACTATTTTGTTGTTGTGTCAAGAACAAAAAAACAGGAGGTTTTATTCTCCTGTCTACTCTATACTTTACCCATATTGTTTATTCCTGCTTTTGTTTCAGCCCTTCCTCCAACATCAAAACATAATCACAAAGTACTTGACACTTGTCATAATAATCATTTAATTCACTCACTGTTAAATCCTGGAAGTGTTTATCCTTGTATTTCTCTAAAGCCCCGACCTTCTGTAATACCTTTTTGAAGTCTAGACTATTTAACATGTTGTATTCCTCCTTTTAATGTGTGGTGCTGAGTATAATTATAATACTATTCTTTTACGTTGTCAAGAGGGAGACAAAGAAAAAACAGGGGTTTTAGTCCCTGTTAATCAATACTTATTCATCATCTGTACATACCCACCCAGGATGATATTCTGTACAGGTTTCTTTTTCTTCGCATTCATCACATTTTTTAGCCTGTTTTGTTAATCTTTCATTTTCTGATTCGATTACTTTGTAAATAGGATTTTGCATTATTTCACTTCCTTTCTAAATCATGATAAGTTCGTTATTTTAACTTAATTTTCAACAAGTTAATACCATAAGGAGAAATGTCTTTTTGTCCTAATTGTCGCATAATAATCCTGTAATATGGTATACTTTTAATATTATTTGCTAATATTTCCTTTTCTTTTAGTTCTTTTTCTAATTTTTCCTTATCTTCCTCTGTAAATTCACAGTCTTCTAATCTATATTGCAATTCTATTACATCATTTGCACATGCTTGGTATAAATTAAAATGTTTTTCGGATAAAAAACCATGATTAGTAATAAAATTATATTTTTCCTTTGCAGAGGCATTACGATTAATCAATTTAAGCCATTTTTCTAAAAAATCAATTTGCATATCACATTCAATTTTTTTTGTGTCTATTTCAACTTCTGGAAAATCTGTAGATTTAATACCTACTTTGTTAAATGCATCTGTCATACAATTCATGTAAAATAACCTCCCTCAAAAATATGTATTTACTATCTACACTTACTATATTAAACTATAAATATAATAATGTCAAGTGTTATTTTTATAGACAAAAAAGAAAAAGAGCCTTTCGGCTTATGTTAATTTCTAAATCCTTTTTCAGACTTTGGTAAATAATGTTTTGTACATGTATACGTATCACCTTTAACATTATTTACCTTTTCACATTTTTAACTGCCATAGGTTTAAATCTGGCACAGTCTCGGCAAAAACTTCCTCCACTTCTATTATAATTTTTGTTTTTATATAAATAATTAAAACTATCAAAACCATAACCTATCATATTAGGATTCATTTAAAAACCTCCTTCAAATATTAACATAAATTACCAGCTTTATAATGTTTTTAATAAATGATATTTTCCATTTTGTATTTTCTGCCTTGCTTCATTTGCATTAAATGCCAATACTTCTACCACTTTTTAACTCCGTTGTCAATACAACCAAAAATATAAAGCATTTCAGAATATTCTTTACCTTTAATTATTTTAGTACAAATACCATTTTTTCTTTTCTTTAGTATTGTAATTGGTGTCATTCGCTCTGCACCTCCTGTATAATCCATTAACCTATTATAGCACGTATTTTTATTTTTGTAAAGTGTTGATCTCACAAAGTATTGATTTATAGGAGTTTATAAAATCGGAAATCAATATAAAAGTAAAGTTTTATTTCATGTTTAGAAAAAAGAAAAGGCCAGTAACGGCCTTAAAATATTAATTATTTTGATATAATACGGGCATAATATTCCCCATATGCATTTTTTCTTGAATAATCTATGATTAAATTCTTACCGTCCGGTAAAATAATCGTTTCAATGTCTTCTTCTTTACTGGGATTTCCAACAGATTCTATAAATACATTAGGATTACCAGATCTTGCATACGGCAAACCAATAATACTATCAGAATTTCTACAGTTAATATCTGTAAAGATACTCCTATATAATCGAATATAAAAATATTCTTGTATAAATATCGGAGATCCGCCATGTTGAACATAAACAACGCTTGCTCCTGCACGATGTTTTTCGTTCCAATCATCGTATAGGTACATCACCTGTACATCTGATTTCCACCAAGAACCAGGAAAAGTGTTTTCGGCTATTTTGCTTTCCCTGATAGCAATATTACGCATTTTGCAATCGTTGCTCATATGTCGTTCATACCCCATATCGGGAAGTTGGGACAATATACTTTTATCGTACTGTATGTATTTCGGGTTTTCTATTAATAACATTTCAAATTCCTCCCTTATTTAATTTAATCAAAATACTTATCATGGGACACTGTTATATAAATTATATACTAAATACAACAATGTCCACAAATAAATATTCTAACTATTTCTAACCATTAACTTTAAGGTATAACCTATTTCCTCAATATCTTCCAGAGATAATATTTTTCCTTCTGGAATTCTCCCGTTAATTTTCAAAACTATTGCGTGCTGGCCGGCTTCCTGAGCATACATAATTCTATTAACTGGTACATCTACACCTAAAATTGTAGTTAATACCTGTGCTGTTGCTTCGTGTCCTACAGCGGATAATATTTGGTTGTTTTGTGCTAATTCTTGAGCTTGAGTTGTTGAAATGGTTGTTAAGGTATAGTTTCCGTCTGCTGTGATGATAGAAGTGTTTAAGATACCGATAATTTGATTAGTTTTCATTAAAAATTCCTCCTAAAGTTTATTTTTATTTGTTTGATTTACTTAAATCACTGATTTACTAACAATGTTATTCTAACACAATCTAAATATAATTGCAATAGGTTTTTATAAAATAGTTTGATTAATTTTAGGCAAAAAAATAAGACTATATTAACGGTCTCAATTGTTTTCCTCAAGCAATTCATTTAAAATTTCAATTTGTCCTTTAATTGCTTTGTATCTGGCTGAATTCTCACTTAACCCGTCAATATGCATATTAGCAATACCCCAATGGATTAAATGTATGATTCTATTCACCCGTTCATCTAAAGTATAATTATTATCATTAATAATATTATTTGCTTCTTTGGTCATTCGCTCTAAATCATTTACTGCTTTATTTAATTTGTCATTTAACCCTAACTCTGCACTTCTCAAATAAGAATGATTAAGTTTTAATTGTTCCTCAATTTTATTTTTCATTTATTCCACTCCTTTAGTGTTATATGTATTTATTAAGTTATTAATATTATACACAATCTAAATATAAAAGTCAACCACCCATGTCATAATAAATTGAAGTTTTTATAATGACATGAAAAAATAAAAAAATAACCTCTCAAAAAGAGGTTAAGTAATTAATTAAATTCTACTCCAGTCAATTTCTGCCTTAAGTTTTCCCATTGCAATACCAATTTCTGGAGTTTTGACGTTGTAGAATTCCCTGATAACATCTTCAATTGCTTTTACTTCCGCAATTTCCTTTGGAGTGCGCTTGATATACCCCTTATAGTTTGGTGCTTTAATATGTCCGTCAAGGTTCATCCTCGGATAAGGTATATATCCACCACCTGAAAATTCAACCAACCATCCTGTGATATCATCCCCATCGTAACAATCTGTTACTACTTCGTAGTGACCATCTATTTTCTCCACAATGGCTACTGGCAGTTGATTGCTAAGGATATTTCTGATTTCTTCTAATGTTAACATTAATAAAAACCTCCTGTAATTTAATAATTTATTTTATAATTATAGTTTAACATATTATTAATATAAATGTCAACTACTTTTTACACTCAAACAAAAATAAAAACAAGTTACTTTTATATAATTTGTTCATAAACAACACCATCACTCCACTTTTTCTTATTTGGTATAAATATCCTTCCAGGACACAACCAACTTAATAATATACTTTTCATACTTGCCGGATATAATATACCTTCTCTATTCTTACCTTCCTTAAAATGCCATCTAACTTCTATGCAATAAATTCCTTTCTCCTTTCTATATTCACTTGCAGGCACACCTGTTATATCGTCCTGCGGGTTAACTTCTACCAGAGCGTAACCTGTTTTATTTGCTTTAATTAAAGCCTCTTGCTTAGAACGGAAAATATAAACTCCTTGTGGCAATTCACCATCATTTTTTGCATGGTTAATTATTTCATTTGATATGTATTTTACTGGGTCTATAATATCTTCAGAAAAAGCATTGAATGACTTCCTGAGCGATAAAGTTAAATTTTTATGATTACTATAGATAATTTGTTTTTGTTCGTCCGTGTGAATATCTTTTATTAATGTCATTGTGGCCACTCCTTATGTATGTTTTATAATTATATTTACATTGCTTAGTTAATAGAATACTATAATAATTGTTATATGTCAATAGTCCTGAGTAAAATAATAAAACCCTCTTAATTGAGGGTTAATTTGTTGCATATAGTGGTATTCCCTTAGTTTTTCTACTGTAATATTTCTTACCTAAAATTGACAATCTACCATAAATTCGGCCATCTGCCAACAAAAGATATTCGTTATGTTTCAAGAATCTAGCCCATACCTCCGGTTTATCTGGTGTTTTAAAATCTCTTAGGACTCTACCCTTTTCATTGACAATTTTAAATCTCTGCATCATATGTGTTATCCTCCTTATGCTATATATTATCTAGTCAACATCTGAATCATCTGAGCCGTAACCTGATTAGTTTGGGTCTTAACTTGCTTGCTAGTTCTGGTTAGCTGATTGATTAATTCAGCGGTTACTTGATTAGTATTAGTTTTCATATGTATTAATAACCTCCTATGTATTTAATATTTTATTGTTCCATTCTGCTACTGTTGATATTCTAACACAATATAAAAATAAATGCAAGTATTATTTATTGAATTTAGGCAAAATAATAACTCCCTTTTGAGGAGTTATTTTCTGTCTATGACTTCCTGCAATCCATTTAAACCCCTTTCCAATATTAACATAATATCTTCAGTTTTTGTTATTCCCCTTTCTTTTAATATTATTCCGGTTTTGATAAAAATATCAGCGTCTTCCTTACTAACTCCAATTTTAGAAAATTCTTTATATATTCCAGGATTTTCTAAAATTATTTGTTTCCTAATTCTTTCGACGTTTAAATCTTTAACATTATTTTCCATTTATATCGCCTCCATAAAATGTATTTTATTGTTATATGCTTCCCTTCTGGTATAATATACCCCAACACATTCAAATTGATTTTTACCTATTTTCTTAAGAATCAACCAAGATCCACCGTCAAAACTTTCATGGATGACTCTTAAATTTCCCTTTCTTTTAATATTTTCTTTCCTGAAATTTTTATCGGGATAAACTATTTTTAGTAATTCATACGGCGAATTGCTATAATATTTCATTAAACCACATAGTTTATATTTTTCAAAAATACTAAATTTTAATTTATTTCTTATTTCTTCTTCTGACCATTTTAATAGATCATTAAGAAAATAATCTACTATAGTTTTTGTTTCTTCTACTGTTATATTATTCCATGTTTTTCTTGGAAATCTTTTTAATTCACCGGATAATACTTTTTTATATGTATTAATAATATTCATATTGTTTCCTCCTTATAGTTATAATTTTATATACTATATCACATTATAAATATAATTGCAAGCATTAATTTTACCTAGAACAAATAAAAAATCCCTGCTATTTGCAAGGATTAATTTAATATCATATTTGCCTTTAATACTGCGTTTTTTAATTCTCCATAACTACAAGCTGTATCAATTGCTAAAGCTAATAATTTTGTTGCTATCTTATTGTTAACTTTTTGATTCTTCTTGATTAAAACTAAAGCCTTCTCTTTTAATTGTGCTGTTTCTATTTGTCTATATCTTTTCTGAGCATAGGCAATTGCTTTTATTTCAGAATCAAAAGCACCTTCGCAATAATCAAAGTTATCAGTCAAATCAATTGTATCAACTTGATAACTTTGTTCGTCCCAAGTATAAGCAACTATTTCAATATTACCGGAAATAACTTTGTAAATTTCTCTCGGCTGTCTCGATTGTTTCATTTTGTCCACTCCTTTTTAAAACTGTACTACTTAATATATAGTAACATAGTATAAATATAATTGCAATAATTTTTTAACTTGTTTACGGCCTATTTAAGCGGTTTAAAATGTCCGGTGATAGTTTGTATAGTGGTGGATGTTTGAGAAAAGAAAAAAGAGGCCATAATGAACCTCTTAAAGTTTTTCTATGTTATTTTGTTATCCAGTATACCTGATTAACATTATCTAAATTACTTCTAGTCTATCCATACCACGGTAGTGAACCAGAGTATTCAATTACTTCCATCGTTTCGTCAATAACCTTGATTGACGAAGGATTTTTACAGTTGAAGTTTTGACAGGTATAAACATATACTGTATTTGTATCCCATCTATCCGGCATTAAGGTATTGTTACATTCTCCGCACCGGAAGTCTGTTCCTGTGCTTTCTAATTCCTTTCTGTGACGGTTGAGTTCTTCTAATTCAAATTCCCTAAATACTGCTTCAATTTCTGGTGGACATAATTCATCTATGTATTCTATTTTAAAAACCTCCTTTAAATTTATGTATTTGATTAATTATAATTATAAACTATTAAAATAATAATGTCAAGTTAATTATTCAATCATTATAAATGTTATATTTTAAAACGACAATAGCCAACCTGTTATTGACAAAACAAAAACCATTGATATAAAAATCAATGGTTTAATACTTATAATTTATATTTCAATTGTTTTGATTGCTTTTTGACATTCTGAGCAATTGCTGTCATACCTACAGATAACTCTTCCTTACACAGTTAAATACTGTTTTGGTGGTGCTGTAAATATTCTCATAAGGAAATTAATTGCATGGTGGTTCTAATTCTGTGATATTACAGCGATATTATAATCTAAAGAATCAATTCCTTTATGAAGTTATAGTGTTCAGTGTTGCCACAAGAGCAAACAAAACTTAATCTTGTAAAATTCTGATTGGTATTATTAACTGTTAAATCAATTTCACCGTAGGAAATACTATTGTCGTTATCTAGTCCAATATCATGGACTATAAAGTTAATTTCTTCTCCGCACTCAGGACAAATAAAACTTAACATAATATCATCCTCCCGTTATTAAATTATGCATGAGGAACCAATCTATGTCTATATGGACAATTAACACCTTGACATATAGGCCAAAATTCCCTTTCTTCCTCACGAGAACATACACCAGAAATATTACTACTTGCAAGACACTCTTCTGCTGTAATAATACTTCCATCTTCAGCATTCACCAGGACAACAGGTTTTCTTCCTTCTACTTCTGCTAATAAATCCCCAAATTCCCCATAATAATATCTGTTTGATGGCATTGGATGGATTTTACATACTTGCCCAAATGAAGTTACATAATCCTCACTAAAACAGTAATTATAATCTTGAGCTAGATCATAATTTCCATCTTCTGTGCTTAATGACGTTAGATAAGGTGTCCCTTGATCGGTGTGGAGAATATGTTCAATAGTTTCTTTTTGTAAATATGAATAAAAATGTTTCTTAATTGTCGGATTGCCAAAACTTTTTTTGTTATTAGTCATAATAAATTCCTCCTATTATATAATAATTTAATTAATTAATTAATTTTAAATCAAATATCCTCACCGACACCCTGTATCGTACTGTTATTGTTATACAGGGATACGGTCAAAATACTACTCCTCCTGACACGTACACCAACCCCGAACATGACCACAAGGTAATAATTTATTAAGTCCCTCTTGTACCCAAACTTCCCTACGAGGGAAACAATTTCCAGATAAATCATGTAAAGGCATCACGACAAGAAAAATAAATCTTTCACCAGTATACCCATGATTTTTCCCGTTAATTTCCATAACCTTCCATGTTAAGTATGTTCCTGAAGTTTTTGAAACTTTTAAGTTATAACCAATTAATTTTTCGTTAGTTTGGTTATAAATATGACTGCCATTAAGACAACAACCTACTGTTATTTCACCCGTGACTGTTAAGGGAATTGTTGAAACTTTATTTCTACCAATAACTTCTAAAAAATTCATTAATAATTCCTCCTCATAAATTAATTTCCTGGTAGGAGGTTTTTAACGGGTATACCTCCATAAACCGGATAATAATTACCTATAGCAATCTTCAGCGTTGCTATAGGGACATTTTGCGTTCCAATTTGAGTATCTTTCTTCTGCCTTGGCAATACACTGGGAGATTTTTTCTCCCTCGTATTTTTGACAAGTTCCTTCTGTTGCTTGGCAATAATTTTCCTGTTGCTTTCTTACTTTTTCTCTTTCAATTGCTGTCATTATTATTCCTCCCTCTATTATTTTAATTCTACTCGTTATTACTGTTATAAGCAATATACAAGCACAATTAAGATAATATATTATCAATTATAATCCTACTCATGTTGCATTTTGGAGAGCAGGATTATAATTTCTATTATTATGCAGTTTTGTATTCATTTAACATATCTGTTATTTTATTATGTAGATTGTTACCATCGCCGTTTTCCGTACTAGAAGCTTCAACAACTTTCTTTTTTCTTCCCCTGCCTATCCCGGTCGTTGCTGGTTTTACTTTTGGCTGGACATAATCACTAGCATTTTTAATATTTTTCTGATAATCTTTCATCATTTCGGCTAGTCTAATTTGTACACTATGTTTTTCTGCTGAGCTAACTCTAGCCGCACCAGTGTATAAATCTCCTTCTGTTCTTCTCTTAAAGAAATCCTGTACCCATCCACCAAATTTATTAGCCGGTATTCCGTCTTCCTGTGCTTGAATAGCTATCTTAAAAATAATTGGTACATGAACTTTTTTCATAAAGCTGTCTGGCATTGAAAACACTTCATCAAGATATACTGTTGTATTAAGCATAATATCTTTGATTTCTTGGGGAATACCGTTTGCTAAAGACATGGTAAATTTAGTATAACTATCTGTTCCAAGGTCATAAGCTCCATTCATTGCTACAGCTAATGTATGAATTATAACCTCTTCATTCATGAAATGATTATATTGATTCTTAGACAACTTCAAAGATTTAAATATCGGCTGATTTTCCATTGTTACAATTAATTCCATAACTTCTCTGGAAGCCATAACCCTGAGCAATTCCATTTTTTCCATTTTGGAGTTAGAGTTAAGATAAATGAACATTTGGCTCACTTCTGCATCTGTCATGTTCCGCATAGAGTATATAAGAAAATTTCTGGTCAGTATTTCATCTTGGAAATCTTCTGGTAATTCTTTGAAGTATTTCCCTGCAACTTCTACATCATTGATATTTTCAAGTGATTTAGATAATGCAAATTCATTTTTAATATATTTTTGAACGGTTGTTATTCTTTGCCTTCCGTCCAATATCCAGTAATTGTTATCTCCTGTATCCCTTGCGTAAATGGCAGGTATTGGATAATCTAAAATAATTGCACGAATTAAATTAGATTGTTGATTATCTTTCCAGACAAAATTTCTTTGAAGCATCGGGTCATACATAATTCTTGCTTCGTTCTTGACTAAACCCTTACCAGTTATGTTAATATTCTGTTTTATAAACGCCATTAAACATACCTCCTATGTAATACGTTATTTTAAATCTATTTTACATAGTTTAGTGACAAGTGATATTTAAAACATTTGAAACAATTCTAGGGAGCGCCTCACCTAGTAGCTTGCTGGTGTGTTGCTTATGTCCGTTTTTTGAAGTTAAGTTATTCTACCACAGGTGGGATTGGTATGTCAATAACATTTTGAAATATTATTTTTTGATTCTTTGAATTAATTTTTATAAAGTACAAAAAAATAAGACCATTTACGGCCTTATGCTATTTAATATTTAATTGTCTATGCGCTAATTTTATAGTATCATATACACATTTTTTAGGATGTTCTAATTTAATCTCATTTACTCTTTTTGTTAATTTTTTAGACTTTTGTCGCCGACCTACGTATATATTCATCAATTTTTGAAAATTATTATTACTAATTTCTACACCGTCAATAAAGATACAATCTGCTGAGAATGTTATTTTTAATCCATTTATTTCTATGTATTGCTGAGAAGGAACTGTTACAAATTCATGTTTACCTGTTTTATATACATTTTTATTATAATCACCTAATATTTGTTTTTCAAATTTCATTTATTAATAACCTCCTTATTGTGCTAGTTAGCACCTAATTTATTGAATTTATTAATAATATCACAGAAAGGATAATATTGCAATACCTTTATATATTTATTTTTATACTCTTTAAATTCTTTAAAATTTTTGTCTATATTCAACTCAAATCCGGCCACATTTAACCTAAAATCAATTATAACTAATCTCACAGTCCCATACAGCAAATATAGGTATAATTATACTCGATTTAATTTTTAACGGCCTTGTAGGGAATTGTGTGAAGAGGTTGAAAGGTTGAAAGGTGAGAAAATAATAGAATAGGAAAATAAATTGACAACTAGATAGACAAATAGACATAAAAAATACCTCATTATGAGGTATTTAAAATTTAACTGTTTTGTTTATATGGTCTATTTCTCTAATTGTATATGGTTTGCCGTTGTTGTCATAATAAATGCTACCTTGGTTAAAATTATACCAGTTTATGGTAAAAGTTAATTTACTGGACATAAAATCTAATTCATTCTCAAACAATTCGCTAATTAATTCTTGACCTGCTGTTACTGTGTAGTTATTGCTAAGAATTGTAAATTTTTTCATGTTATGTATTCCTCCTTAGATTTAATATATATCTACTAATGTCAACAATTATTTTTATTATCTATAAAAATAAATTAAAAATACCTCATATGAGGTATTAATCAACTTGAATTATTCCGTTTTCTTCTAAGCTGATTCTTGTATCTGTTGGATAAATCTTTTGGCAGTGTTGAAGTATTTCTTTTTTCTGCTTAGTGGTAAGTTGCTCAAGCACCCGGTAAAATAATTCCTTTGTTTCGTGACTATCTAATTGAGTAACAATTCCGTCTAATACTTCCCTGAGTTGTAAACGTGTCATAATTTATAGCCTCCTCGGTATATGTATTAATTAATTATTAACTATAATATTACACTAATAATTTAAACCTGTCAAGCGAATATGTATTATTTATTTTTTACTTTTAATAACAATTTTCTAAGTTGTGGCTCAGTTATTTTCCCGGCAATGAATAGGGAAATTAAAGTAGTTTGGGACAAGGTGATCGCTCCTTTCTATTAATATTTTCTTAAATCTAAATCCTCAAGTTCATAAACAATAACCATAAAATCTTTAACTCTAGTATCACAAAAAATATCTATTATACGGTCAATATTGTTGTCTGAATATTTATTTTTCAAATAACTTACAATATCGTCAAAAACTTTCTGACACATAAAATCCAATTTTTCTGAAGGTGTACAGTTCAATACAAAAATAATTCTGTTATAACTTTTATATAAATTGTAATAATTATACATCATGTTTTTAAGTTTTTTAGTTAATTTCATTGTTTTAATACCTCCTAATTATTTATTATATTACCTTAAATTGACTAAGGTAATATTTATTACAATTAACAATAATATACTGACCTTTTGAATCTGTCAGAATATCGGCCTTAAATTCTTTGCCGGTAATAGTTCCAGTAACAATATCAGGCGAAAATGACATAGTATGAATAATAATATTTTTATATTTAGCTAACAAGTTGTGACCTCCTTTGCTGTCTGATTGCTGCATAAAATCCTATATTGTTAAGTTTTGCAAATTTTTCTAGTTGTTTCGTATAAGACTTTGTAAAGCAAGTTGTTATTACAGATTTATTGCTACTTAGTATAACATAGATATTATTATATGTATACTTTGTTTTACCTTCTTTTTGTAGCTCAGGAGTGCCACATTTGACAGTAGTATAAATGTCCTGAAGGGTTATTATGCGTTGACTCATACGTTGTTTTGCGTGTTTGGTTAGTGTCAATGTGGTCACTTCCTTTTTGGTGAGATTGAATATTGATAAATATATAACTGAGGATATTGTAACATATTTATTTTATGATTACAATAGGATGTAAACAATTTGACAAAATAAAAACCGTCTTAATTGACGGTTATTCATTCTCGTATTTATTACAGTATTCTTTTGCTTCTTCTAATGTTGTGTAACCTCCTGCTACACGACATTCGTTATTTTCTATTATAAATACATTATAAACAACTGGCAATTTTACTTTTCTTTGTTTTGCTCCTACATGATAAAACCAATATACATTATTTTCTTTTTCTATTTTATACTTAATTCCTACTGTTTTACTATTTGCATAGTATGTATTACCTGATTTATGGAAAGATAAAATATTTTCTTTATAGCCACATTTAGGACATGTTTGCATTTGTTCGACCTCCTATTGATAATTTAATATTTTGTTTATCTGACAAGAATATTATATCAAAATAACTGAGTATATACAATAGGTTAGTGCTAATTATTATTTTGTTATTGTTTAGGTTTGAGTAAAAAATAAACCCTTTAAAGGGTTTGAGTGACAATAATTCCTATATCTTTTTTGACTGAGCTTTTCCAGCGTCCGAAGGTTTTATAATTTTTATCAGGTGATATTATGTCTAGCTGAATATTACCGTGACCTTCTTCTATGTCCCAGTATGCTATAGTTTTGTAATATGGTTTTCTGGATTGACTGG
>Ga0209318_1001500_pt1 | contig 14375 bp, 25 predicted proteins | sample RifGroE1_FD_183999 | JGI IMG/M metagenome (GOLD analysis project Ga0209318, IMG submission 183999) | Groundwater microbial communities from Rifle, Colorado, USA - Groundwater E1 (SPAdes) (version 2) | ecosystem: Environmental > Aquatic > Deep subsurface > Groundwater | place: Rifle, Colorado...
TAAATGTTTTTCGATTAGTCTATTCTCTCTATGTTCTTGCTTGAGCCAGTGTTTATACATGATATGTTCTGGCACTTGCAACAGCGCATACGAAGGACACTTCGGATTCACGCACACTAGACTACTAACACTATTCCCCGTTACGAACGTCCAACTAATCAACTCCAACACGCTTGCGCATTGGTTACAGCGTCCTTCTGTTTCCAGTGAAGGAAGTTTTATTTCTTTGGATTTTTTGGATTTCTTGATAGATTTTTTCATATATATTTGATTATATTAGCAGGACGTGTTTCTAGTCTATTTGATTATACTTGAAAATTCATTTGAGTTGATTAAACATTTCTTTCAGAAACTCCTTTCGGTTCGCCTTTACGCAAGCCTTGTTGTCGCAACAGTCTATACATTCAGGAGAGCAAGCGTCCTCAAATTCTTTACCGCACCATTTGCATTTTGAGATTTTCATTTTGTTTTATTATTCTATCCAGCTTAAACATCCTTCTGTCTGGCATTTCCCGTCCGTATGGTCGTTATACCCTATCGCACATGTGTAATTAAGTACCCCTTTGCATTTAGGGCATACAATACTACCAGCACCTTTTTTTTCGGCTCGGCATTGCATTATTGCTTCGATTGTCCTTTGAACATCGTGGGTCATACTGTCTTTTTTGTTAAGTTATATTTGAATCCTTGTAGCGAGCGGATAGGTACCCGTGATAGAAGTTACTTTATCTAACACCATTATCCGCTCAGTACAAGATTTCAAGTACCGATAGAGGGTAACGGGTAATCCTTGCTAGCAGGTCGCCGCACAGGGCTTTCGCCCCTCCCCTCTATCTTGGCTGGTTTTACCGTTGCGTTTCCGCCTTGGATTGTCCAGCCTCGAACGCGCAACTTGTGGAGAGTAGCCCCGCAAATCGAGCGTCAAATTGTGAAAGAGCTACTCTACCAACGTCCAATCATAAGTCAATAAATCCGTTTGGCTCGCCAACCAAGGTACATTCTTGCCATCAACAGTAGTGATGTAGATGTACGGGAGTGTCATCTTGGAATTTTCGTCTGGTACTTGGAGTGTCAATTTTTGACCCTTTCCATTCCAGCCGATTCTGGAAACCGACTTGCCATCTTGGAGTGCTCCGAGTGCAATCCCGAATCCGAATGGCGACTGCGTGTCATACTGTTTGACTTCATCCATACGATTTTAATTAAGAAATAAGTTTATCTGCTTCTGCTTTGAGTTCGGCTATCTTCTTTAGAATTTCAGCCTTGCGAGTTGCGTTCTCGTTGTTCGCCTTAATTCCCGTGTGCCATTCAAATAATTCGGCATTAAACTCGGGTAGGCTTCTAATGTAATCTATCAATTCTTGTGGCATACCTTCCCAGATATTCTGTTTCTTTTTTATGTCACTCGCGTCAACCTTACTCCATTCCGAGCCAGCCTTAAGATATAACTCGAAAGCATTATTGGCTCTTGGCTTCCAGCCACCTTGTTTTTTATGGATACTACTTAAGACTTCGTCAAATCTATCTCCCGAAACTTCAACACCGAATATAGTCGGCTTACCTTCTTTTTTTGGGGCAAAAATAGCCCTGTAAACTCCTTTAGATTCTTTCACGCCATAGCTGTAGGACACGCCATCGCTGTAGGACACGCCATCGCTGGAGGACACGCCATAGCTGGAGGACACGCCATTCGAGTTGTTGATTGAGTCAGTCATATTATTTTGTTAAATTACAGGTTTAAATTTCTCCCATAGCTATCTTTGCATAAGCGTCATTTTCTCCCTTCTCATATCCCCTCTTCTCCGCTTCTTCTTCGACTTGGGAGATTAGTTTTTCAACATCGTCTATATCACTCGATGGTGTAGAGCACTGTAATATATCCGTTAATTGTTCTTTCCAGTTTTTCATGTTTAATTTTTGGTTAGTTGGTGTAGCTCCTATAAAACTCATTGTTTGTTCTAATTCGCTATCCCACGGAATGAAACATCTGATACTATGATTTATTCCAAAATATCTTTTACATCTTAAGCAATAAACCTTTTGGGATATTCCACCGTAATAAGTTTTTACGACTTCCAGTTTATGGAAGAAGATTTTACAAAGTATGTAATTCAGAAGTTTCATCTTGTAAGGTTTTAAGAAATTGATTGAGGTGATTTATTGTCGTTAATGCTGCATGGAAAGCCTGTTCGTCTAATTCGCTATATCTTGTAGCCATTGCGTGTACTGCATCCAATTCCTCCTGTATACGCTTAATCGTGTCGGATTTGCCAGCCTTCTCTCCATTCGCAAACGCCTTGTCGTACAAGTCGCCTAGTCCGTACTTGTCTTCTGGTGTTGCGAGTTTCTTTTGCGCATACATACCATTCGGCAAAGTTTGCGTTCCAAGTATAAATTTCCTACGCCACCGTTCACATTTAGCGCCGTCTACCATAAGCGTCTTGTCAAATTCCTTCGACCCTTCAAGCAATTCCTTTTCTTGTTTCGTAAGCCTTGTTCGCTTGTCATTCTTCTTAAGTTTCTTCTCTAGCCATTTTGAATCCTTATCGGTAATGCGTATCGGATCGGTAGGAAGTCTTAATTTCGCACTGGTAACAATATTACAAGGCTGTCCACATTCATTGCATTCATAGTGCATTGTACAGACCCTATCCTTTTCGTGGAAGTCCCCACTCCCCACCGTCTTAACGGGCGTGCTACAGCATTGGCTTAATTGTTTATTCATATTATTTAATTAAAGTTTGTAACTGATCGATAGAATGCGCGACTGATTGTATGGCGCTGGCGATGCTATATAAGCCGACAATCATAAGGAATAACAGCATTCCCATACATCCCATATCTTCGATTTGTATTTTCTGCATATATTTTAGTTAGGACATACGAATCTATCTTTGACTTTCCACCTGTTGTTATACCCGTAGAAAGCAACGCCCCCCTGATACATACTCCAACACTGGTCGAGTTGCCATTCGGGATCCGTGAAGAATCTATCATCATACACAATGTCGGAGTGGAAGACGGCATTGGTTTGGCAGAACCCATAACTCTGTTCACGCACTCCATTCGAATATACTTCACTCTGCCTATCTGGAGTCCATAGCCCGTTCTCGGCTTCGAGAGTTGAGAGGAAGTCTATATCGTTGCTACTTATCAAGGAGGCGTATCTCACATACTGGTTCTGGTCTTCATCGACATCTTTCTTGTAGCAGGTCTGTATAGTTTCAGTCGGCTCTGTATAGTTTTGTGCAGTTTTAGAACTTACAGGTTCATCTAAAAAACTATCCCTGCTTTCGTTCCGAGTTCATTAAGCCTGTCAGCATCAGGATAACCGCCGTCTTTCAAGTCCTTGTATTTACTCCAAGCTAGGTTTGATTTATTCTCATCAAAAGTAAACTGCGCTTGTTCATAAGTAGTTTGAGCCATAATCAACAGCATTTCATTATCGTTGTATGCGCCCTGAAGTCTTATTGTAGCTTCGCTGTAACACGCTGTTTCATCGCCACTAGCGCATTTTGAAGCGTCTACCGCGTAAGTACGAGCTGTCGTCATTATCACGCCCATAATCGCGAGAAATGCGAATACGCAGATTGTTGCTACTACTGCCGGCTTTTTGAATTTGTTTTCCATTCTTTTTGGATTGTTAGTGATTTTTGTTTTTATATCTTAAGGCTTTTTATTGAATCGATGTCGCCAATGCGCTCAATAGACCGAAGGCAAAAGCGAAGATAAAGAACACGGCTATAATCATCAAGTAGCCGAGCCACCACAATCCGAATACTGCGAGTGAGCGTTTGATAATACTGTCGCTCTGTAACCATGTTTTCTTTTCCATTGTGTGTTTAAATTAAAAAATTAGTTATACATTCTTGTTTTCAGTTCTCTCATCCTGATGTAATACTCATTCGGATCTACTTTCAAATCGTGTGAATAATACTTGTCGATGTCCGAGAGAAAAAGTTCTTGCTGAAATTCGACATCGAAAGTAAATGTCTTGTGCCTACCTTCTCCTTCAACTGCTATCAATTTGTAGCCGAGTGCCAAGAGCGCACAGGCTAATCCAAAATCTCCAATGTTATTTTTCATTTTTTATTGCTGTATGGTTAAGAGGTACAATATCAATGTCTTCAATTATCTCGACTCCTTCCGGTCTGTTACCGGACTTGATGGCTTCCTGAATCTTCTCGGCATCAACTTCGAGTTTCCAAAATTCATTTGGTAGTTTCTCGGTATCAACCTGCATTCGTTTTGTTCTTCTTACATGAACATTACCGAGAGTTGTCTGCACTACAGGATCAGGCATCTCGACAATCGCAAGCGGGTCTTCTTCCTTGAGCCTTCGATACTTCTTGACTGCCTGTTGTCTTCGCAAAACCATGTAGCCTTTAATCAACTCCTTCATCTTGGCTTTGGATTCTTCGTAAGGCTTAATCAATTCTTTGAACATATCATTTATTCCTTTCAGTCCTTCCTTGAGAGGGGCGGTTTTTTCGGCTTGGAGTAGCTGGATTCTTTTAACTCTATCGTGCGCAAAGCATAACCACTCTGCTCCTTCTTGCAGTTGTGTCTTGTTCTTTACTTCATTGAGTGTGTCCGTCTTGGCTACGAGCTTGGTTTTATCCTGCTCGATTGCCTGTAATTGCTCTGGTGTTAGCGTCATGTTTTTGGTGTTAGTAATATTTTGTTGTAATCCTTTGAATCTCGGCGAGTGCTCCGATTAAATCCTGTTTTTCGGTTGTTAATTCTTCAATCTTCTCATCCTTCTCTGCAATCTCGCCACCTGCTTTTTCAATTTCCTTCTCAAGGTATTCAATTTTTTCTTCCAATTCTTCTTCTGTCATATAGATTAAAAGTTAGGATCTACGGCGAGGTCTGCAAAATCTTTTGTTGGCACTTCTTTGACTTCCGGCTTTTCGATGTCTTCAAACCTATCATCATCAAGCGTAAGTGCATCTCTATATTCCGAGCTTATCGAAAGCCACTTGCTCAACCTTCGGAAGACAGTCTTCTTTGCCATTTCGTTAAAGTCGGTATTCCAAGGTGAGTAACTTGAGCCTGCCGCCTTCGACCTTGCTCTGACTTTAACCACTTCATCTTCAGTCATCACCTCGGCTTTTTCGCTTCCATCTTTGAATCTTACTATCGCATAAACCGCATACATCTTGCCTCGTGGCTTTTTGAAGTTGATTTTATGCTTTTTGATTTCTCCTTTGTCGTACTCAAACTCATCCTCGTTACAGATTATGTCGGCATGGATGTTGCTTACACTCCCAGAGCGCATAACTAATTCCACCAAGCCTTTATAATCTACTATCAACTGCACTTGGTCTTTATACGGAATTAAATGAGCGTTCCTTCCATCCGGCTCTAATCCTAATTGACTCAAATTAAGAAGTGCATTGAATAGAGAAGCCTGCTTGCATTGACCGAGCGCCGGAGTCTTCTGTAACGCTGTAATTGCGATTCGGATAAATCTATCCGGTGTAAGATGCTTCGGCAAGGTCTTTGCGATTTGAGCTTTGAAAGATTCGCCTTCAATCAAATCTCGGACTGTGGGCTGTACGATTACTACCTTTTGTTTTACAGGTGCGATTGCCTGTTTTAGCGGTACTGCTGTTGTTACCTTCTTGACTGGCTCTGCCTGTTTGACTGGTGCTACCGTTGGCTTGTCATCGAACGGTAACGGCAACTCTTTGGTTGTCATGTTTGTATTGGTTAAATTATTTTGTAGAAATTCTGATCGTCACCATAGAACGCTTCAACATCCTTCGGACTCACCTGCGCACACTTACAGAACAGCGCCTTGTAGCGTAGAGTTTGAGCCGGTGCTTTTCTATCTCGACTTGCATTTGGTTTGTAGTCGATTATTTTTATCTTATCCGTGGCTCTATCATACTCTAATAAATCCATAAAGCCAAGCCATTTTTCATCATATACCGGTACTTCAATACCGATTATTTTCGGGTTCATTTCCATAGCATATTTCTGTAATGTCGGGTGCTGATTAGAGCCGAGTCCGGTTGCTTGTGAATCCTGTACCATTTTACAGAATGCTTTATCGGTAAACTCCTCGGCTACATCAACAACTAATTCTCTTGTCGCGCTTGGCATATCGCCGTGCATTGGTATCGGCATTGTAAACATCCTCTTGAGATAATCAGTCAAAGCGCACCAGTTTGGTTTCGATTCATTAGGCTTTAAAAAGATTATGTCGTAAGTCGTGAATGGATATTTTACCATCCTCTCATCTATTTTTCTCTCAATGTGTCGTGTGATTTGAAACATATTTATTTTTGTTATTTAAAATAAATCTTTATCTTTAATGTCATATCCTCCTATAATTTTGAAAAACTGTAATAATTTATTCTTATCGGTAGCCGAACCGCTAAATTCTATTTTCTCATCTACGGCAAATTTCGCGACTATATTCAAGTGACAAAGCTCGAAGAATTTATTTATCTTTTTTGTAAAAATCCTACATGGCGTACTCCTTTTTTCTCCGTTTACCATCCCTGTTAAAAGCGATAAACCTTCTCTCATATTATCAGGAGCGACTAGCTTTAATCCGACTGATGAAATATCGATATATATCTCGCCGTTAGAGAAAATCTCTAACATTCGCGACTGCTGTTTTGCAAGTTCGATTATACTTTTTTTATTCATTTTGGTTTGTTTTAAAATTTCAATTCATAACTATATCCGCAATCCGCACAGGTGAAGAACTCTCTACCCTCGACAACAGTTCCATTTTCATCCTCATCTGATTCGGTATCAATCCAAGTTTCATGCGAGCCACACTCCGGACACTTCTTGTCATCGCCATCATCGAAAGCGTCGCACTCTTGCCTCCAATCTCCGCCCAAAACATCTTCAGGATCTTCGCCTGTAAATGCTTTGAATTGTTTTTTTGTGGTTGTCATGACCGTAATTGTTTAAGTTTTAGTTGTTTTTAGCGCATTACAGAGGTTTTGGAGTGAAATGCGAGTAATGCACCACCTCGTATAACAATACCGCCATTAACGAAAGTCTGCGATTGTATGCGCGTCAGTCATTGAAACAAAAAGGAACAAGCCGATTGCGATAAGCAACAGCGTGACTCCGATTGTGTTTGATTTTTCTGAAATGTTTTTCATGTCTTTTTTTGGTTAGTGTTAGTATTCATTACGGCTTAACAGCCTGAATGTACCTGTATAATATACCTTCTTTTTGGGATTGTAAAGCGAAAATCATTTCTCAGACCTCTTGAATTGTATTGTGGTTTAGTATTCATATGGTTCATTAGGTTGCGGAATGTAAGTGCCAAACTCCTCGGAAGCCCATACTCTAACCTGTTTCATGTACTCCTCGAACTCGACTGTTGATAAATCCGTGGTGCTTCGGATAGTTGGAATCTTCTTGTCTTCCTTCCTCAAAAAATGCCATTTGAGAGCCTCATGCGTTTCGTTATGTGTCATGCCGAAATAGTTACCTAGTATCGGAATCATCACGCCCCAGTAGTATTTGTTTTGTTGCAAACTTCTTGCGTCATAATGTCTTTTCGCCGACAGTCAGCTCGACTTCTCTACCTTCCAAGCCTAGTAACCAAAACTTGAAGCCCTCTTTGTTCTCAAGCTCGAGTTTGTTGCTTGCCACTTTTCCGTAAAATATCTTTCGGATTTGTTTTGTCATTTTAATTTGATTAAACCCATGTGGATTTTCGTGTGGCAATCACTGCATAATGCGACCCCGTTATTAACATCTAGCGCAAGATCAATTCTTGAACCGCGAGAGTGCGGGAAATGGTGTCCGCATAGAGTCTGCTTATCTCCCCATCTTCCGCAGTGCTCACAATGCCATCCGGCTCTTGAACAAACTATCTCATGCCATTTTTTAAGGTTTACTTTTGCCATGTTTTAGTCGAATAAAGATGGTGCGAATCCTTTCTCTTCTTGATACTCCTCTCGCTGTTTGTACTTTTCCGGAAAGAACTCTGATGCAAATTTCATCGGTGGGATCTTGCCTTGCCAGACTGGATGGTCAAACGGTAACGGCTCGGACTCTTTTGTGGCAACCCTGCTAACCACCGATACTCCGAAATGTATAAAATCCATCGCCTTCCAAGTCGGCAACCATCCGAGATTATTCCTGTGTACCAATCCCCAATACTGCAATTTCTGAAAGTTATTGTACTGGTTTTTCGTAAGTGCCAAATCCTTTTGAAGATTGGCTCTTGCCTTGTTCTTCTCGTAAAATTCCACCAGCTTGGCGAGAGCCGATACCATCGAGGCGTTGAGCGTATGCTTGTAGATTGTAGTCTTGTGACCGCAACATTGGCAGATTTCGATTGATTCCATTTTTGTATTGGTTATGATTTAAGCAGATAAATCCTTGTCGTCATATTTTCCTGAAGCAAGCGCATTAAGAATCGCTCCTGTGAAGTTGTCAAAATCTCCATTGAATTTTTCTTTAATCATTCTTGCCATTACCGTGAATTTTTCCTCGATATAAAAATAGTCAAGCGTACCATATTTGACATCACTTGTTTTATAGAACGCTTGGAATTTACTCATCATGTAGTCGAATATAAAAATTGCATCATCTGATCTTTTATCTGTGTTGATTGTTTTTTTCATAGATTTTTTTGATTAAATTTTAATTGTCTTAAGTCGTGTTTTTTGAAATTAAACTTCCTCATCCATCCAGCATCCGCGAATCTTGAAGCCAACCGATCATCTCCTATGTCATCAGCCGTTAGGTTTGTCGTGATAACTGTTTTCTTCCTGTTGTCGTATCTCGTATCGAATATTGAGAACATAATCTCTTTCACAAAATCCGTGTTTTTCTGTGTACCCAAATCATCAACAATCAATACATCTACCGAGCGTAAGTCGTTTATAATTTTTCCCATGACATCCTCATCCCTTCGGTTTGCCATTGAGACTGTGCGTAATACCATCGCCAAGTCAACAGCTTTGAAAAACACAACATCGCGCATTGATTCTACAAGTTCGTTATTCAATAACTTCGCAAGGAATGTTTTTCCAGTGCCAGACCCACCGAAAACATAAGCACCCAGCTCCTCTTTGCCATCCAATATCCTTTCGGCATAATCAAGAAACTGTTTTTGAAATTCAAATCCATCTAGTATGTCAGACCAACCCACTTCGATTCCGGTGTGTTTAATCTTCTTATTCTGTCTTCCACTGCACTTGCACTGTTTGACAATATACTCCTGTTCTTTTTTTATTGCTTCGCAGTCAAGTAAAGCCTTATCACGGCAAGGCTTACATTCACTTCTCAACGCCTCTATTTCGCCATAATCACCAAGCATAAATTTCTCATATCCAAGTTTGCCATTACAAGTTATACAAAAACTTTCTTCAACAACACCATCTGTAAATTCTATCTGGCGCAATCCCAAGCCTTTAACAATTGTCTTTAAAAGAAAATCCCTTGGATGTTCAAACCCATTATTCTCATCCATAAGGCTGGAATATATACGCGCTCCATTCTCCTCTGATGTTTTGAAACATTTTCCGATTATCATATTTTTATGGTTAAAAATTAGTCGTCATAGTAACCTTCTTGCTTCCATATCTCATGCTTCGGTTGTCCGTTGTCGTCTTTGATTTTTAAAAAACTTTCAATGGGTGAATCCACAAAGCGCGTAAGCCCACGCTTGAGGAAATCTTCAAGAGTCCACTTATGAGTCCAGAAATACAAATCACTAGATAAAACCAGCGCGTATTTGTCTATGGCTGTCTTTAAGTCAGTATCTGTATAGGTCTTTAACGCCTTGCCAATAGCCTTATCCATACCATCCGTGAATTGTTTGTGTTTAATTATTTCTTTAGAATTCCAGTATTCATAAACGCCTAAGTGTATCTCTTTCTTAAGAGATTTAGAAGAAGGAGAAGAAGAAGGAGAAGAAGAAGGAGAAGAAGAGTTTATGTTACCTTTATCCTCTCCTTTATCCATACCTTTATGTTTATCTTTCCCCGCTACCAGAGCCGAATAGTATGGGTTCGGCTTACCTTTTTTAAAGGCTGGGTTGCCTCCACCCTGCTTTCCGGCGCGTGAGCAGTTATCTTTGAAGTTATCTTGTTTATGTCGCTCGTATATCAATCGTTTATGAGTTATGTTTTCGGCTTGTATAGGACTTTTAACAAAGCATCGTTTTACCAATCCTAATTCTATATCTGTTAATCCTGATATTTTCGACAAATAAGCGTCGTCATTCCACAATTCACATTCTGCTGTTGTCCACATTGTCGCGAGTAGTTGTATATATCCTCCGCGTTGAGTTGCCGTCATGGCTATAACATTCGGATCTGCGAGCCAATCACTTGGATAAAATTGGAAGGAAGGTCTTTTTCTATTCTCGTTGGTCATTGTTGGTTTGGTTAGGTTTAGTATAGTTCCTTTTCATTTCTACTTTATATCCATAACTAATGTTATTTACCGTTTCTATAAACGACAAATCTCCTTGCTCGTAATAGAAAGTAAGAGCCGTGAGTATTTCTGTGCGTGTCGGAAGGGTTGATTCCATAGGTTAGGTAAAGTAAAACTAAATTGGATGTACGACAGGAGTATAGACCATACAAAACCAAAAGTAAAGTCTTTATTTACTTTCACCGTTTTAACTTTGGAATCACCGTTGGAATAACCGTCGAGTCTGTGACACCAACTTGCCAACTATGTGTCACAAACATTATAACGCCAACAAGATAATGTATTTACAAACAAGGGTAGAACCGCTTGAAGGCTTACTTAAGACATAACTAGATAACATTACTTCGTTTCCGTCCTCTCTATCCTCACAGGGCGCGAGAGTTACAAACTTGCTAATCGTGGCGAGATGATTTACAATTAAGCATGAAATAAAAACACTATGGCTATTTTGAAAAAAAATCAAATAAAATCAAAACAAGTCAAGGAAAGACGCGGAGGCATTAGGGAAGGTGCTGGAAGACCGAAAGGAAGTTTGAGCAAGGTTAGGTTTATTGACTATGTTTCGCAGGAAGAAGTGAATAAACTTGTGCAAGCCGCTAAAGACCAATCTCTTGATAAATCGGATCTCTTGAAGTTTGTGCTTGAACAAATCTTCGGAAAGGCTAGGCAGAGCATAGGACTTGACGGCGGTGAGGAAGGGAAGCCTATTCTTTATTCGGAGATTGCTATCAAACTCGCCAAAAAATACACAGATGATTCAATTCAACCAGTGGCTTGAAGACCTCAAGAAAATACCAGAGCTTGAGCAAAAGGCATGGGTTCTTTCTACGCTAAAACCGAAACAGATGTTGCCTCTTTTCGGTATGTATTTCTTTCCGCATATACTTCAAGGATTCACAGAGGAATGTCATAGTGAACTTACAGAGGAGCTTGGCAGGCGCAAGGATAGCGCAATTATCTTTCCCAGAGCGCACGGTAAAACGACTTGGGAGAAGATTGATACAATCCACGACATCGTGTACTCGCTTGAGCCTGTTATACTTTATGTCGGCAATACACTCGGAGATGCTTCGTAGTGTATATGGCGACCTCGTTCCGGCTACTAATTCCGAGAGTAGGAAATGGACTAATACACATTTTGAAACTAACAACGGCGTGAATGTCGTGGCTCGTGGTGCGTGCAAGGGTAGAGGCGTGAACATCAAAAACAAAAGACCTTCTAAAATTATTCTTGACGATATAGAAGAAGACGATCAAGTAAGAAGTCCTGACCGCCGAGAGAAATTGCACAACTGGTTTTATGGCGTTATCTATCCTTCAAGGGATTTCGAGAAAGGATTCGTGAAATGGATTGGCACGGTGATACACCCAGAGGTTGAAGTGCTTAAATTTTATAAAAAGTTCGGAGGTATATTCAAGACCGCAACAAAAAACGGTGGTGATATTCTAGTCGATGAGCCGTTATGGAAAGGCAAGTTTACAAGAGAGAAGCTAATCGCAGAGCGCGAGGCGATAGGCACGGCGAAGTTTAATCAAGAGTACATGAATAATCCGATTGATGATGCGACTTCAAGATATAAGCGCGAATGGATTGAGAAGAATTATTACGAACAAAGCCAACTACCGGCGAACTGGCAACAATGGTTCAGAGTTGTTATGGCTGTTGACCCGAACGCTTCAGAGCGAGCTTCCGCTGACGCTATGGGTATTTGCGTAATGGGATTAGACACGAGAACGCAACTCCGATATGTGCTTGAATCTTTGGCGATTCGATTGACGATTGATAAGCAAACAAGTATAATCAAAGAGGTATACGATAGATGGAATCCGAGCTTATGTGGAATTGAGTGCGTAATGAATCAGCGCGCGTTATACGATATGTCACGCGCAAGCGGAGAGATGAGATTGCTAGAGTTGAATCCGAGAAGCAAGGACAAGATTACAAGGTCGAGTTATGTTGAGCCGTTAGTCGAAGCAGGTAAGGTCAAATTTCTACCATCACATCAGACGCTCTATGACGAACTTATTACATTCCCGAACGGTGAGCATGACGACACGGCTGATGCGTTTTTTTATGCTATGCAGATGCTCGATGAGTCCGGTTCAAATAGGCGCTTAAATACCGAAAGGCAGGCGACTATCTTCGGCAATATCAGAAACAAAAAATTTTAAAAACAAAAGATATGGGATTACTTCAGAACATCAAGAGATTATTTGCAGAGAAGACAGTACGAATCAAAGTCGGTGAGGAGATAGGTGCGTCAGGAACAAAGATTTATGGCGGTTATATAGCGCAGGATTTCAATACTGATTTCAATAATTCGAGAGGTGTAATTATTTATGACGAGATGTTGCGAACAGATGCTATGATACGCGCCACGGTTGACGCGATTAAATATCCGATATTAGCAACCGAAAGGAATATCGTACCACCGGAAGATGACGCGGCGGACTCGAAAGGTATGACTGCATTTATCCGAGAGTGTCTTTTCGAGTATCTTGATAATGATGCTTTTACAAGCGAGGCGCTTGATTATTTGCCGTATGGATTTTATTATTTTGAAAAGATTTACGGTTATAGGGATGGCAAGATAGTCTTCGACAAGCTGGCTTCACGCGTACCTACAGCGCACGCGAAATGGGAGATGGATAGCGACAAGACAACAAGAGGAGTTACGCAATACCTTCCGGCAAGTGAATACAATGGCGTACCAGTCAAGACAGCATCGCCTGAAATTCCAATGGAGAAGTTGGTTTTGTTCGTGAATAATCAGCAGGGTGACAACTATGACGGTATGTCTATTTTGCGCTCGGCTTATAAGCATTGGACTTACAAGGATCAGCTGTACAAGATTGATGCAATAAAATCAGAGCGTGGTGCTGGTGTGTTAGTGGTTAAGCCTCCGGTCGGACACAAGGAAGTTGACATGGATGACGCTGAAACGATGGCTCAACAGTTTACGCTTAATGAGAAATCTTACATAATCGCACCTAATACAGAATGGCAGTTCGAGTTCTTGCAGGTCGGGAATGACGGCAAGGGTAGTACGATGGCAGAGCAGGTGAGCCATCACAATAGAATGATTGCCACGAATGTACTCGCGCAATTCATAGACCTCGGTTCACAAACAAGCGGTTCATACGCGTTGAGTGTTGACCAGACGGACTTCTTTACGCTTTCATTACGCGCAAAGGCGAAGTATATCGCAAGCGTTATCAATCAGCAGATGATTAAGGATTTAATCGATAGGAACTATGGTGAACAAAAGCATTATCCGAAGTTCTTGTTTAGCGATGTTGGTCAAATAGATTATACCGAGATGTCGGCGGCACTTGAGAAGCTAATCAATACAGGCTTGGTAGTGAATAACGACAAAATGAAGATATGGACGCATGACCAGTTCAGACTACCGAAACTTACAGAAGAAGACCTAGCGACGGATGTAGTTGAGCCATCCGTAATCGAGAAGCCAAAAGAAGGAGAGAAGGAAATACCAGATAATAAGCCAAGTGCATCTCAAGAGATTGCGAATGGTGCAGATGTACAGGCGAGCGCATTGAATGGTGCGCAAGTACAAGGATTATTGACAATAATTGACTTCATCTTGCAGGGTAGATTGCCAATAGAAAACGCGAAGGCGGTTATCAATTCAGCGTTCCCGTTATTGCCAGAGGCTAACATTGATGCGATTGTTGAGGGATTAAACAAGAAGGTTGGCAGAGTACCTCCGGTTGCTGATGTCAATACCGAGAAAAAGAAGATGGCAGAAAAAAAAAGCTCAAATTACAAGAACAGCAGACCGTTAACAGATTGCGAGTTGAGAGTGGCATTCGCAGAACAAGAGGAATTTTGGAATACACACGATCAAAAAGTACGAAACATTCTAGATAAGTACACGGCTCAACAGAAGGAAGCGCTATTTAGACAGATTGAGGTTGCAGTT
>Ga0209318_1001502_pt1 | contig 14347 bp, 23 predicted proteins | sample RifGroE1_FD_183999 | JGI IMG/M metagenome (GOLD analysis project Ga0209318, IMG submission 183999) | Groundwater microbial communities from Rifle, Colorado, USA - Groundwater E1 (SPAdes) (version 2) | ecosystem: Environmental > Aquatic > Deep subsurface > Groundwater | place: Rifle, Colorado...
TCGCTCCGTTATCAATTACTTCGTCTGCCATGAAATCCTCCGAATTTTATCTATAGTGTAACATTCATATACAGGTGTTGTCAAGACAATATGTGTATCAGATCTTTACATTCCTTTGCCCTGCCCCTCATCTCTTCGCTCTCGCTACTTTCGAGCTTGTCACGGTGGCGTTCTCTCCTGAGGGAGAAGAGTTCCGCAAGGAGGACTACTCCCTCAGTGTGCTTCAGCAACGCGATCCTGTCCTCAATTTCTAGTTCTCGCTCTTTGTTCACGCTTCACCCCTCGTTTACGCGGCACGGGCGAGGGTTCTCCTCAAACCGCACAGCCTTGATAGTTTTCTCTCCTTGCAGAATAGCCTTCATTACCCTGTGTCTCCCGTCTAAAATGTCTCCATCCTCGTCGAGAATGATTGGATACGACAAGTCTGCGTCCAACGCTGTCTTCATGTGCATTACCAACTCTCGCAGCGTAAGATTCTCGTATCTGGTATAGACGCTCATATGATCAAGTGGCACGTCCATAACCGGCAGCTTTGCTGAAAGCGCTACCAACCTAGCGACTGAGTATTCATTACACCCACTGCGGCAAACCTGTATTTCATACGCAGGATGCTCAGGAATTTTCATGATTCCTCCGCAAAGTTCTCGACATCCTTAGTGTCCAGCCACTGTGCTGTATTCGACAAAATCATCCTGACCTCGTCGGAGTAGCCAAACCGCTCCTGATTTATCTGGATGCTCTTGAAGATGTCTCCGTCGGCGTGACGGAGAGTTGCGGCTTTCCAGTCGCAGAGCATTTCGAGCAGCTCGATGAGGGTCATCTGCTCAAGCGGTGACTGCACGCATGGACCTTTAAAATGCTCAGGGTGATGAGAATTGTTGTCGTAGTGGTGGTCAAGAGCAACCTGCATCCCTTTGAGGAAGCCTTTATACTCTTCTGATCCGTAGGTGCATTCCCTCAATTTGGCTGTGTACTCCTCGAATACCTCCACTTCAGGGTGCTGCATTTTACTTTGGTCATGCCTCTCGCCACGACGTAACAACTCCCGGACGGCTGCATTTAAGAAATTACGAACTGTCTCGATGTGCCTCAATGTCTTGAACTTGTTCTCGCTCACTTCTTCTCCCCCTTGGGCTTCGCCCCTTCTTTCTTCTCGCTGACTGTAGTCAGCAGTACCTTCAGATTCTCCAATTGGTTCTTGTCCTTCGCCGACTTGGCGTTTGCCAGGTTTTGCTCGATCCTTGATAGGATCTCTCCTATAGTGGCATCGGTAGTTGCCTGAACCACCTGAGTATCTACTCGTTTTTTCTCGGCGGAGGCCGAGACATCATCGGTCTTTGCCTGGGTCAGTCCTTGCTCGATCTGCGACGCAGAAGCTGCCGCCTGTTTCAGTCCTTCGAGAATTTGTTTGGCTTCATCCTCCGGGAGAACGCGATCTACAGGTAGATCTCTAGCTTTCAGCCTATCAATCAGTAATCCATGCGTATCGAGAATCGCCCGCTCCTCCTGAGTCAGGGTCATAACGAACTGGTCAAGTGCCGCGCCTCTGACTTCCTTGGCTACCAACGACAGGTTACCTTTGGCGACGACCTGATAGTCGCCCTTCAGCTCCTCGTTCGGATTGAACTCCATGTTCCATGCAAGCATGGAAGTGAGAAGAGACGTAGTAAATTTGTCGAACGCTCTGACGGTGTCTTTCGTTACCATGTTGGCGGAGCCGGTCATCATCGACATGTTGCTGGTCGTCCGGAAGGCTTCGCCGAGCGGCTGATTCTGCATGGCGCCCATGGTGTAGGCCGGCAGATTGCTGGCTACGTCGAGTTGCTGCCTCTGCATCTCCAGGAGGCTGATAAGTTCCGGGATGTGGGACTGGGTGACGATGTCTCGCACTGCTGGGTACTGAGCCTCTGGCCCGTCGCCCTCTCTGGTGATGGTCATGAACGAGTGAATCGGGCCGATGTTCTTGCGCCCTCTTGGGAGGAGGCTCTCGTTCACCTCGTAAATTGGGCCGGCGCAGGCCGAGGCGTTGTCCATGAGCATCCTGCTCGTAGCGCAGATCGACATTTGCGAATCGCGAATCTCCTCCGGCAGTCCGACACCGGTAAGTCCGGAGTCTTCGTCCTCAGTGTAGATGAACGCATGGTACTGGTCAGACGGACGTTCGCCAAAAGCGGCTTTCTCGGCCTTGATGACTACGTCGTCAATCAGCCAGATGTCTGCGAGGATGTCCTCATCAAGCTCCTTGTCACTTACTTCGACGCCAACAGATTGGAGCGTGTGGGCGGAGACAAACAGGAGACCTCGATATACTTCGTACCTCCGGGCCTGTCTGCTGGCGAGGTTTGAAGTTTTGGCTATGTCATGTAGATCGGCCTCGTAGGCCTTGGCGGAGTAGTTCCCGTCGGCGTGATCTTTCAAGTATTCCTTGATTATCTTGGCCTCGAAGTCTGGCCGCTTGGCGAGAGCGCGGAAGTCGTGCCGCAAAAAGACCATTCGCTCGAAGAACGCTTCCTGATCGGTCCATGCTCTAGCAGACAGGTCCGGGTATCCGTCCCAAATACGAACGTACTCAGGGTATGGCCGGCGCAGAGTTTTGGTTTTGGCTACGTACTGGCCCATCTCGTCGGCTGTCCAGACTCTCTCAGCTTGCGTTCTGACCATTGGACTTCGAGCGATGCCGAAGCCATACAGGTAGCCACTGCGAACTACTTTCTTGCAGAGCTGAGGGTAGTCAATCCCCGGATCGGCCAACTGATCGGCGATCTCAGTCTCCATCTTCTCCTTGCGCTTCTCGGCGAAAGTTCGGACTTCTCGCTCAATGGCGTCGCTCGTAATCGGCGCTGCCTGTCGCTGCTCCTGTTGGGCGAGTGCGATCTCCTGTTTTTGAAGATTGTCTATGATGCCTTGCAGGGCTGTCTGCGGGATCGACGGCGAAGGAGAAACCGACAGGCCCCAGTTCTTGTCCTGCGAAGGGAACATCATCTCCATCATCTTCGCTACGCCGCCCTTGACCTTAATACGGGTATCCTCTGGATACACATGCGATCGTTCATCCGGAATGCGAGCGAGAACGTCAGGGTCATATTTACGTAGATACTGCCTGAGATTCTTCATCCACTGGACTTCAAGCAGAACCCGGTCCTTGACATGCTGGTCAAGTTTCCCCTTGACATGCGCTCCGAGCTTCTTCAGTTCTTCGTAATTTGTGAGCATTTTTAATATCCCTCCCGCTGGGCGGGCCTGTAGTGGGTTCTTGGGTTGAACGGTCCTGCGTTCGAAGTGACTCTCATGTGATCCGCAGGGTCATACTTGCCTGACAATAAATATAAGTCGCCATATTGGCCTGCTTCTGCTACATGCGACCAATTATTTTTCTCTGGGCTATCAGAAAACTCCCCAGATAACTTCCTCTTAGGGTATCTGTACTTACTCCTGAGAGCCTCGATATACGTCTTGCAGGATGGGTCTATTATCATCAGCGGCTCCCCTTCTGGATACTGACTCAGCATGTGTTCGGTTGCTTCGATCCTGACTTTTGGGTCGTTGGTAGACGCCGCCTTCACGACCGCCCCGTCCTCGTCGTAGTCGTCCTTCAGCACCTTGAACGCGGAGGACTCATCCGAATCTGCTCTGCGCTTGCCGGCAGGATCGCCGATGAATATTAGCGGGTTGTCTGGGAAGAAGTTCTTGATGATGGGGCGAAGGCGCAGCTTACTGAAACGTTTCATGCCCATATCGAACTCCACCGCCTCTCGCAGAACCTTCACCCTGCCGTCGAGCGTCATCTGCTTGAACGTGGCAGCCGGAGTAAGTCCGCAGTCGAAAGAGATTATAACTGGGAGTTCAGGGTCTGCCTTGAGGGGAACTTTCGACACATGCTTATCATGGTTGAACGTCCTGGAATATACGGGCTTACCAACCATGGAGGGGGAGTATAGGCCGTGAATGTAGGTATCGACCCACGCCTTTGTCTGCCCCTTGGCAAGATCGGTGTAGTAGTCCGGGTGCAAATGCTCAGTATTTTCCGCGTCCGGCCCTACTCCTGACGGTTGCTTGAACGTATCGCATTCCACTATGCTATTATCGTTTCCCTCTTCCTGTGGAAGATGCTCCATTAATTTGAAAGCATCGCTGTCTATTTCTGGTGGGTTAGTATCCATAATGAGGCCGTACCACACGTTCGGAACCTCTGTCGGGTTTGGGTATCGCCGTAATCGTCCTTTTATGTCTGCGAATATCGGAACAGGCAGCTCCCTAAACTCATTGACGAACGCCCCGGTAAGCTCCAGCGACAGGATACGCCCTTTGTCCTCTTGGGTGTCCAGTGGGAGAAACAATATCTTAGCGTCGACATCTCCGAACTTCAGATGGAACGTCATTTTTGTCTCCTGCCACTTCCCAAAATTCCTCATCCAAAACAGCCATGTATCAAGCGTCGTGGTATATAACTGCTTATTAGTATTCCGAATAACTGCCCACTTGGACGACCTGAGTAAGGTCTCTTTGCCGTACACATTCAGCCCAGGGTTCCACGGAGGCATCTCCACGCACCGGCGGAATATTTCGACACAGCACCCCGCAGACTTACCACTACCTATCGGCCCCATAATGGCGCGATGGAACACATTCGACCGCATAAACTTAGCCACTGTAGGCGGCGCAGTATATTTTAAATTTATCGGCGGTAAGGTATTTCCTACGTCGTATTTGCTCATCAAGTATAAAAAGGATACCAAGTAACGTTGAACTTACTGACGCCTTTTTTGGCGACGTGTATATCTATTATACAGAATCCTACGTGCGCCGCCAGTCTTTTTCCTCTCATCCACGAAGTCTGACTCTGCAAGCATCCGGCGGAGACGCAGTAAACATTCCTTTCGAAGATGTTGACATACTTGTGAACGTGGCCGGTTATCAGGATGTTGGGCTTCTCTCCGCCGGAGAATGCCTCTAATATCTTTTGGAGCCGGTAACTTAGAGCGTATGACGACGCATCTTCACCGTGCCACAACTTCAGCACCGCTCGTCCGTCAAGGGAGATATCCCCTTCGTCGTGGCCGAGAAAGTGGAAATTTTCGAGAGCTGCCTCAATGTCCTTGACAATGAGCGCCCCGTTCGACTTCAGAAACCACCTATCGTGATTTCCGTCAATCGCGTAAATGTCGGTGTCTGTCCACTGCCGGAAGCAGTCAATGGCTTCGTGCTTTTGTGCGTCGTAACCAAGGAAGTCAAGCTCGTAAATCTGCCCAGGCCTGTGGCTCATGCCCTCGGTCACATCCCCGGAGTGAGTGATAAAGTCAACTTTCTCTTTCCTGAACTCGTCGAAGGCTTGCATCAGCCTCGCCCTGGAGGAGCACATATGGCCTATGTGTGTATCCGTGATACAGCCGATCCTGATGTGTGTTCCTGAAAAGGACACAACTGGTACTTGGCCGGCGCCGGGGACGAGCCTGCCGCCTTTAGCGATCGCCTGTAACTCAGGATCGGAGAACCTTGTTGCTATCTCCTCCAGCCAGTGAGAGCGTTCTGGGATGGTTATTCCTTTCTCCTGTTTCGCCATCCGTGCATATCGATTGAAAGTTTCGTCGGACACCCCCAAGTCGGCCTTGGCCTTCTCTGGTCCATGCTCGGCTGCGTATTCGACTACCTGTGTTGCTCTGGCTATCGCTTTTTGGGCCATCTGTTACTCCTCCTGGAAGAACAACTCCGCGAACTGCTGTAACTCCTTACTCCCGGTAAAACATTTCGTGTGTCCGCACTCAGGGAAGACAACTAAATCCCATTCTAAACTGACCTTATCGATCAATCCTCTCGCCTGGGCGACCGAGGTAATGTCGTCGTCTTCTCCTGCGAAGACGAATACCGGACAGGTGATATTGCGGAGATCTACGATTCTTCCGCCTACTTCCCAAGTCCCGTCGTACAGTCGATTCCCGCAGAAATGGTTCTCAAGAGCGTCCAGGAACCACACACCGGCCAAGTCATTGGGGCTGTCATACCATCCATTTTGTTTCTCCCATTTGTCGATGTCCTTGCTCCTCCCATTCACTACGTGCGAAAGAAGGTCGAGATACCGCCCAAAAAATATCTGTTCTGGGGCTCCCATGGCGAACGCCATCCACTGCGCCATCCCCGGTTGAACGCCGTTATTTAAGCCTACGAGGAGTTTGTGTGCTGGTAGCGAGATGGTCTTACAATACTCCTCGATCCGGTTGTTGCTGCCGGAGTGGGTGTTGATCGGTGCAGCGAAAACAGCAAGACGGTTTACTTGATCCGGGTGCAGGGCAGTAAACATGGCAGAAAGCCAGCCCCCCTGACAGCAGCCGATGAGATCGACTGTTTCGACTCCGGTCTCTCCATAAATTTGGTCACAGCATTCGCCGAGGATATTCACCAACCCTGCGATACTTAGGTTCTTCGTCTCCTGAGTAGCTGACTTCAGCTCATAAGCATAGGTAGGCCGCCCTGCAGCTGCACACTTGTCGATAAGGTTTTGAGTAACGGTGCCGTCCCTGCCGGCAAAAGGGGGAACGACGAAGCATGGAGTACCTTCCCCTTCATTGAACCTGTTTAAGGAGAAGTAAGAGTCCTCGAATACCTTGGTATTGCCCCGATATTCTTGTCTCATAGCGGAGCCATTCGGTACCTGGGTCCAGTTCTTGTGTCTACGTGGACGAATGTTTTGTAGCGGATAAGCCCTAGTTGTTTAGGGTACCGACCCTCGACAAACTCGTATATCCTGCTCGGCTGCACGCCGGAAATGTGGATATCTGCTGCTCGGCCCTTGAGATGGTACGAATGGGGTTTGCCTCCGACAGCCGCGTTGTGATGCTCACATCGACAAGCTGAGTTGACTATTACTGGAAGATTGAAATACTCCCGGATCGCCGTCAGAACATCGACAAGCTGTGCATCGACGGTATCGAACCCGCACCCGCACTGACAGGCAAACTCACTTCGCTTGAAGTACTCGTTCATCCGCTTCCTCCTGCGCGATTTTAAGGCATCGCCGGTACGCCTTGGCCTCCGCCGCAGTATCTACTCCGGCAGGGATGATTACTCCTGCCGCGTCGCGGATCGGCACGCGCACAGCGCAATCAAGTAATTTCTGAATCTGTTCAATGGCGCTCATTCTTCATCTCCAGTAGGATGTTTTCAAGCCTGGTAAGACTGCCTTTGATCTCTCGAAACTGCTCATTCCCCATAGTAAACTGCAGGTCGGTACGTTCCTTAATTTCCTGCCGACGCTCGCCACAGCGTTCGTTGGTAACGAACTTGCCGCTTTTCAGGTCCTCGACATCTCGTTGGACCTTGCCGATCCACATGGCTCCCGCGAGGAGTGCGGTAATTATGGCCCACCAGTCTTTTACCCAGTCCATCACTTGTCTCCAGGTTCCTGAAACGTTTTCGGGGAGTTCTTGCCGACCCAGAAGTGCGGAGCGCCAAAGTCTCGAACGGCTTCGTAGTAATGAAGCGCTAGTCTACGCCTGATCGCTCTAGTTAGCCAGTTTGCTGACTCCGCTTCAACGATTCTAAGCATGTTGTTAAGGAACACTCGGTCGGCTTCTTCCCGGCTTGCTTCGGCTGCTTCGCCAGCCCAGTACATCCAGTCGTGAACATTGCACGCTTCCGCTATACTTACTCCGAAGAGTTTTTCCGGAACAAGATCCCCTTTCCACCCAGGTGTTCCGCACCCATTTACGATCTTCACTAGGATGGCTGCCGGCGTTATCCAGTATTCCTCAGGAGCATATAACTTGAGCATTTACCTCTCCTTCGTGGAAAACTTATTCGCGATGCTCGTAATGCTATCTCCGAACAAAACAGACGCAAGCGCCCCAGCAACATACATAAAATTATCAGAAACGGCAACCATCACTCCGAGCTTATAGCTGATCCCTGCCCACGTAAGAGCCATGATGCAGAGAACCGCGCTTGCGGTTATTCTATGAATATGTTGCATTACGCTACTCCTTGTTACACACCCAATTCAACTCTCCCTCCTCTGTCACTCCGTCTGAGTGAAGATGCGGGCAAATGTCGTGCCCGACGCTGCATGGGGAGTTCTCGCAATAGGTCTTCGACGTAAAAACTATCGCGCCGTCCGGCTGTCGATCTTGATTAAGCTCAATCTTTCTCATTCTTTCTCCGCCTTCGTCGCTTTTTCTCTGCAACCTCTGCTGCGAGGATTGCCTGGTACCTGGCGAGCGCCTCGCCGCTTAGGATTATTGACTCCTCGCCATCAGTTACGCGAAATCTATCCCCACTAAGCTTCTCAATCTTCATTCTTTCGCTGGGACTTCTGCTGCTGGTGCGAGAGCAGAATCACCAGAGAATGTATCCTGCTGATTCTCGACGTTTTCAACTGAGCCGGTACCGTTCGAACTTGACTGAGTAGAATCCTGCGTATACACAAGGTGCTCGATCTTCGCCTCAGTATCGAACGTCCCAGTAACGGAACTCTGATTATCCGCCGTCAGTTTATTCCCGATACCGCTCAACTGATTGTTATCCCCGGTAATGATGAACCCGCCATTGCTGTCGCCGTTGGTGGGAGCCAAACGCCATAGCCGAGCCACATCCACTCCGAGCGTGGCGTAAGGAAGGAAGGCATGAAGTACGTCGGAAGTCGTCTCAGGTTTGAAAAATGCTTGCTGCCCGAGGTTAGCTGAAAACCCCATTGCCAGACCAACCTGGCAGGCGGCATTATCATTACAAGCTGCCATACCTTCGGCGAAAGCCTTGAACCGATTGGTGTTGGCATCGGCAATCATCTGGTTCACTTCAGAATGATTTGAGGTCAGTCCATAACCCGCGCAACCGGAAAGCGACAAGCCAAGTAACGCAAGTACAATAAGTCTCTTCATTTTACCCCCTTGAAATTTGCTTCGTTTGGATATTCTTTCGCCATCCGTTCGTAATACGCTTTTGTCTGCAGGATATCCTGCAGCACATCGACATCGGTTTGTTTTAACCACTGCTGCAAGCAGACAGCGGCAACAATCAGTAACGTAACTACACACAATGTTGTTTTCATATTTTTAGTAATCCTGCCACATGTACCCATCTGCGGTGTCGTTCCACACCAAACGTTGTTTGTGTTTGCACTTTCGACATGTTCGATACGCTATGCATTTTTCAGTGACGATCCAGCCCATCTGATGGTCGCACCAGAAGTTATAAAACCTATCAAGGAGTTTTCTCAGTATCTTCTTCACGGAAACACCGCCCACGTTAAGTCTACGTCGGGAGGGTAAATCAGGCAGGTAGACGGCTCAACATACCACACCTGCATTGTATCAGAAAGAAACACACAAATATCGTGGTCGCCGATGCTGGCCCATCCGAAGGCGAAGCCTAGTCCGGAGAAATGCGCGGTAAGTCGAAGGGCGCGATTGTCGCAGTCTGATACCTCAGGCAGGTAGGGTTGTACCTGGAAATCCTCCATATGGTCGCGCACTTGAACGACCGTGGGGAGGGTATACGCTCTGTCCGGGAGCCTGACTTTCTGAGGGGGAATATTCGTCGTCTGGATGAGTAACGCTCTGATATTTTCTCTCGGCTCTTTCATAGTGCAAGTGTATACTAGATTTACATGTAAGTCAAGCGATAGCTTTTATCGGTTCGCCCACAACCATCGTCGTTCGTCCTCCTGGAACTTTCCAACCCGTACCTTCGATGTATGCCTGAAGGATATACCGGCCTGATTCGGGAAGATCGGTGATAAGAGTTGTGGTAAACGTCAGCTTCGTTCCATCCAGGGCGGCAGTCCATGCGCCGACCGCACCTGATGGTCGCTGGTAATGGATCTCTTTTTTCGTCGCTACGGCAAGGAGAGCGGTACTGTCCAGCGTATCAAGCCTGATCAATGCGCCTACTTGCCCCTTGTAGAACCCGCTCTCTTCGCTCATACTATGCGTCCGTCAGTGAAAGTTTAGAGGTGGTGGCGGTCACGATATATTGACCTTGTGCCCCATATGCCTCGGTTGTTACTTGATCCGAGCCGTGAAAAATCATAGTCCCGCCATTGTAGTTCCACTTGCCAACATACATGACACTGACGCCTGCCGGAACGTCGAAGGTCACGTTCGCGTTAAGCAATCGTTCTCCGGCAGACGCTGCGTCGTACACACACGTTTTCCGCGCATACGCGGGAGAGCCGCCGGTAAGCTCGTTACTCGTTCCCGCTGATCCCGGATCTCCTGAATGGAGGGAAAGTCTGTCAACCGTCAATGCGTCAAGCATCGTTGCTTTTGCTGCTGCTACAAATGCACCCATTTTTGTTACCTCGTTTTAGATGTTGTGTCCCATGTTCTGGCTATCCTAGAAGCCCCGTCCCATGTTCTGGTTATTATCGAAACTGCACCCCATGTCTCTATTCCAGTAAGCAGGAGATCTTCCGCGTTAACGCCTGTCGTTGCTATCGCCGCTACGCTGTGCAGTTCCGCTACGCCGGAAACAATCTTCGCCCCGATGGCTGTGTTGCTCGCTGCGGCTGCTATGTCAGCGGTATTTGCCCCGACCTTGCTCCCTGTGGAGGTGATTCCTCCTATGCTAAGTAATTCCGGCGGGCCTCGTGCGATCTTCACCCCCTCTGTGGCTATTCCAGCACTGGCTGCCAGTTCTGCAGATCCTTCTGGCGCAGCCGCGTGACCCTCGGCGGTGATCGCGGAAACAGCGGAGATGGTCGCTGCCCCATATCCAACCTTGGTTCCGGTCGCGGTGATTGACGAAACGGCGGTAATTACTACGGAGTCTGATCCGACCTTTGAGCCTGCGGTCGTAATACCGGAGACCGTCGTGAGAACTGCGTTATCGCTCGGAACGCCTGTTTGTCCTTCAGCGGTAATACCGGCCACTGCGGATATTTCCGCGTAACCAGAAACATATTTGGTTCCGATTGTCGTACAGCTTGCAATGGCGGAGAGGATAGCTTCTGTAGCCCTGGATTTACTCCCGACTGCAGTGATTGCCGAAACGGCGGTGAGTGCGGCTGAGTCTGATCCCGCCTTGGCCCCGACTGTAGTAACCAACGAAATGGCAGTAAGCGTTGCGCTATCTGCTCCGGCCTTCGATCCTACAGCCGTAATACTAGCAATTCCGGTCAGGAGCGTAGCTTCGGAAGGAATTGCTCCGCCTGTTACCTCATCTAAAATAACAGATTCACCATTGCTCCAGACAGGATCAACTCCAGAGGTCGGCGTGTACCAGAGGACCGGCTCGCCGTTACTCCATGTTGCTGTCTTATTAACTGCCATCAGCTAATCACAGGAGTAGGCCAGACATAAACTTCATTGCCTGACTCGTATTTGAGCAGTTCCATCTTCAGGTCAACCCATCCTGCGACGGCTGAAGTGAACGTTACATCCATTATTTGGGTCCAGTCAGTGTCTGAACTCCTTGTCGTTATCGCGCTGTTATCAGTCACTACGGCTGGAACTCCTCCTGTAGTAAGGTACTCGCAGGTCAGTAACATATCTCCAGTTGCAAGCGTCGCATAAGTGGATTGCAACTTATATGTTATCGTGTGTGTCCCCGCCGCCAGCCAGACCCGCTGTTTGTCAAATATTATTAGTCGGTTTACTGTGCTGCAAAGCGTTTGAGTATATACCTCAAGGCAAAGCCCGTTGCCTCCATCAGGATCGACTGACGGCGCGTCACCAGTGCCATCGCATAGCGTTGAAACAATGTCCCCAAAGCAGTCGTATATTCGATTCGCTCCCGCTACTCGGTCAAGATTTTCGCAACAGAGCCTTCCTTGATAGTAAGCGGTGTTCCTTGAGTTAAATATTAACGATCCCGTTGACGCATTGCGCAGCGTATTCGTTCCGTAAAACGGAAACCGAAAATGGGTCGTACACCCTGATATAGTACCAGAGATGGTGTTGTTGCTACTACTGCCGAGGCCGTAGCTGCACCCTGATATAGTACCAGAGATGGTGTTGTTGTTGCTACTATTGAGGCCGTAGCTGCACCCTGATATAGTACCAGAGATGGTGTTGTTGTTGCAGCCATTGAGGCCGTAGCTGCACCCTGATATAGTACCAGAGATGGTGTTGTTGTTGCTATTATTGCCGAGGCCGTAGCTGCACCCTGATATAGTACCAGAGATGGTGTTGTTGTTGCTATTATTGAGGCCGTAACCGTAAAACGTAGTTCCGCTCCCTCCGGTATTTTTTATCTCGCATTGAAATACGCTACCTACTGCCGTCGTTATCGCAGCCTGCCCGCCCGCTACGCCCGCCGACCGTATCGACACGTTCCTACTGGATAAATATATCCGCGCGCCAGGATATTGAACTGAGTCAACATTTGCTGACAAAGTAATTGTTCCTGCCGCAATGGTGGAAAGCGTTACTCTCTGCTGGTCGTAGTCGGCTGGACCGACGTCAACAAGGACTACTGCGTTGTGGCCCGTAGTCGTCACCCACTTCGTGTCACTCGTTACGTCATCCAGCACGTTCATTACCGCGGTACTGGTATTGGTGTGCCCAGTGTAAACCTCGATGGTCCCTGTCCCGTCGGTGGTCAGATCAACGACTGCCCCGCCTGAAACCTCCGCCACTTGGAACGTATTCGCGGCGGTGTTCACTACGTAATAAATACAGTCGGCAACGAGAGGAGCGGGCAACGTACCGCTCGACTGGATCATTATCGCGGTAGTGTTCGCCAGCCCATGCGCGGTAGCATTGAGCGTGTCGGCGGAAGCAGACCCGGTCACTACGGTTTTCGCCCCATATGTTCTGACATACGAATTTGTCGGTTGTTCACAATAGACCGCTATATCCAGGTATGTCGCATTTATTTGCGATGTCCCCTGCAGGTCGATCACTGCTTTGTCGGCAAACGGCAGTGTGCCGGTATTCCCCCACACGCCATCTGAGTTTGCAAGCATTCGCCCTTTCAGTGTTCCGGACGTACCGACAATATGGTACCCAGTCCGTGTTTTTAAATACCCCGAGGTCCCGGTCGTGAAATAGAGCATTGCCGGGGTTGTGGCGTGCCCTGAGATGGTAACGGTCTGCAGTCCGGTGAACGCCGACTGGTCCACATCCATCAAAACCGAGTGCGCGGCGGCAATGGTTACAGCGTCGTTATCGACAGGGACAACTCCACCAACCCATGTTGCAGCTGCCGACCAAGCACCCGATTGATTACTGGTTATTGTCGCCATGTTACATGCTCATTAATGTTTCTATAGGAGTTGCTGATACGAAATCACGAAACGCTGTGAATGTGTTCTCCGAGATTCTGCCCGCGCCAAACGCGCTTTCTCGGTAAAGAGCGAAGTATTTAGAGGCCGTCGCGGCGTCTTCTGGAGGGAGTACGCTACTGAAATGGCCGATAAACTCCTCGAAAGCGCACATTGGGTTATGTTTGATGTACGCGCACCCGTGGAGCTTTACGCTGCTCTGGACTTCGCGCATAGAGGCCTCTATCCTATCATCGACAGGCTCGCGCACAGGTTCGGCAGGGACGATCCCAGTAAGGAAAGAACTGATAGCTCCCTGCAAATCGTCTACTGCTGGGATGGTGTCGCTTATTTCGACCCCATCAGACTCCCGGATTACTGTAAACCGGCACTCATCGCCGGTTTTGCGGGGAACTACCTTATGCGAGATGTACTTGTAGCCGGGGATTTCAATCATAAGTACCTGATATTAGAAGTTTATTTGAATATTTATGCTCTGTTGCTGGGATGCTTCTCCTTCCTTCCCCTCCTTCGGGCTCAGATTTCCCCAAGTCACAGCCTGCTTGATCCCATCGAGTCTGGTGCTGGCTGGTGTAGCAGGAGAGTAAACGAGCTGGTCCAGCACTTCAAGGTAGCTCTCCGCTTGGACGCGGGCCTTGTGCTTGAAACTCAGCCCGTTTTCTCTCACTTCTCGCATGGTGAGGGCAAGGTCCCGGCGGAAGGATGGGGTTCTCATTAGAGAACGGTAATCGTCCTCAGTGAGGTTGTACCGCTCTAGGATAGGCTCGGTGTCTTCGATCGCCAGGGCGAGGTCGAGGACGAGCCTCGGGTCCCAAGGGTTGACGTTTGGCGCGCCGGGTGCCGGCAGCCATGTCTTGTCTACCTTTTTGAACTTCTCGGGAACTGAGATGGGCAGAGCCTCATCCTGGTTCTCGTTGAACTCCAGGCCGGTGAAGAAATCCTCGTTGAGTAGTGTCAGTGTCTCCATGATGGAAGTGTAACGCATTGTTACTTTGTTGTCAAGTTTTTAGATTTTTGAGATAAGGCATCGAAATTATTGAGGAAGTAGGCACTTAGTAACTGGCCTGACATAAATTTGGTAAAATTTTGGTTTGGGGTGTTGGGCAGCATGATAAAGGGCCGGCCCCCTCCCGC
>Ga0209318_1001505_pt1 | contig 14287 bp, 26 predicted proteins | sample RifGroE1_FD_183999 | JGI IMG/M metagenome (GOLD analysis project Ga0209318, IMG submission 183999) | Groundwater microbial communities from Rifle, Colorado, USA - Groundwater E1 (SPAdes) (version 2) | ecosystem: Environmental > Aquatic > Deep subsurface > Groundwater | place: Rifle, Colorado...
TATTTAAAGCTGCTATTACAGTAATTTATCATTAAAGTTAGGTATGTAAAAATATTGTGCAAACATTTTTGACTTTAACTGTTTCAGACACTGACTGAAACAGTATAGGTTTATTACTTACAGCTTATGGCAAACTTTTTTCTCTCGAGTTAAATATGGCATATACGAAAATCCGGATGATGATAATAAGGGCGGGCACCTTGGATTTTATGTGTTTTTTAGGGATGAAATATTTTATAGAAAAGATATTATGTATTGGTTGGATAGGGGCGAAATTATCGGTAACATACATGATAACCCGGAGTTGTTGACTGAGGTAGCCTTATAGAAGTGCCCTGGGCGCTGGCCTGGGGCTTTTCTTTTTGCCATAAAAGACGTCGCCAAAACGTCGCCCAAATAGCCCAAAAACTATTACAAAATTATCGATCGTGCTAAAATAGAAAAACGGCAAAGCCTTGTATTTACTGAACTTTTTATTGTATCCATTGGGCTGGTAAAATATACTTCACGCACTCGTAATGCGTAGGTCGAGGGTTCAATTCCCTCCATCAGCTCCAGGAATGACAAGGCCTCCGGGGTTTTATCCCGGAGGCTGATTTATTAAAAGTCGCCCAAACGTCGCCCAAGTAGCCTAAAACCGTCATTTTAATAACTCTTCCAGCTTGCTTGCAGCGTCTTTTTGTTGGCCCGGTAATAGGTGTGAATATATGTCGTAGGTGATTCTTATGCTGCTATGGCCCAGACGTTCGGATATGACCTTTATATCAACGCCAGCTCCTAACAGCAGACTAGCATGTGTGTGGCGTAGGCAGTGAAAATTCAAACGTGGTATCTCAACTCTTTTCAACATTTCAGGGAACCAGCTAGAAATAGTATCAGGGAAAATAGGACTTCCGTTATCCTGGTAAAAAATAAAGTTATCATCACTGTTCTTAATTCCCTTAGATAAAAAATACTCTTTTTGTTTTAATCTGTGTTGCTGTAATATATTTATTACTTCCGATGAAATATTTATAGTACGGCGACTTTTTTTATTTTTGGGCGACTTCGTAAATACGCCCTTTTCTTTTATGTAGGCTAAGGAACGTCTGACGGAAAGCTTACCTTCCTCAAAGTCTATATCTTTCCACTGGAGGCCAAGAAGCTCACCCCGACGCAAACCGGTACGTACATCGACATAGAAAATAGTATGGTATTGAGTGCCAAGTAGGTAAGCTTCAATTGCTTTAATTTGATCGCTATCCAGTATGGAGACATTTTCTTTTTCATCGCCATCATCATCCGGCAACGGCAATTCCACTTTATCTGAAACATTACGGTTAACTAATTCTTGGACAAGCGCTGCCTCCAGGATGCGGTGAATTACCCGCTGGTGATAGGTGATACTACCGGCTGATAGTTGACCTTCCCTGCCGTCAAGCCTGCCCTCCGTTATAAGCCTCTTGTAGAACTGCTGCAGGTGTATGGGCTTTAGCTTTTCCAGCAGTATAGATCCAATCCAGGGGATAACCCTCAGCTCAACTATCTGCTTGTACCTAGTGTAAGTTTTCGGGGATAATTTAAACTTTCCGTAGTCATCTAGCCACAATATACAGAACTGGCCAAATGTTAAGTCAGACGGATCTATATAAGTACCCCGATCTATTTCAGCTAAAAGCCTTACCATTTCCTTTGTAGCATCAGGCTTATTTCCCTTAAATGCCAGATAGGTTCTTTTACGTTCCCTGGTGGCAGGATCACGACCAAAATCTAATACAATAGTCCATCCTTTACCCCTTTTTTCTAGGTGTCCGGTAGCTATGGAGATCACCTCTCTATCTTTTGGGCACTCACGATAACTACCAAAAGACATACTATCGCCAGTACGCAATATAGTTTTGCGTCTTTGTTATTTTTCTTGATTACTGAGTAGGTAGCAAGTATTATAAATACAATGTCTAACACAATTCCATAGAGCACGATTTTAGCCAAGGTATCACCGCCGGCATTATAAGGATTTCTAATTACCTTAGTCCCATTTGAGCTTTATTTTGCAACTGACCATTTTGGAACATAAAGTTTGCATTAGCTCCAAGCCCACCCTTGCCTTCATAACTATACATGACAGTATAAAACTGATCACCTGGATTGCCAGATTCAGAAAGCATTTCGCCTTCTCCGCCGATTATTGACTTAACTTCCTCATAAGACATACCATTTCTTATCTGATCAAATTCTGCTTTAGATATTTTATTGTCGTTGACAGGATATTGTTGCACTGAGGAAGTAGGTGCTTCTGTTTGTGTGTTGCTTGTTGCAGGGATATTGTTATTATTTGATTCAGGCTTATCCTCGCCCAAATTACCGATAATAGTTAGTAAAATGAAAATTCCTATTACCCAACCAACTATTTTCTTGGTCTTGCTTTTCTTTTTCTCTGGCTGTGACTGGGTAATTCCTAAGCCATCATAATTAGATCCACATTTATTACAGAAAGTACCTTCCCCCTCTTGTCCGCATGAAGGGCATTTTTTCATAGTTATCACCTTCCTTGTAAATTATAGGCCGGAATTTCTAAATACCACCTCCTTGATTTATTCTTAGTCAAACATGTTTATTAAATTTAGTTCACATTTACGCTAACTTTGTCGAATCCTCCCTAAAATACAAAATCACCCATTCGGGTGTCTTAATCTCTCTTAATTATATCTCTCCACTTCAACTTCTCTCCTGCTGCTTTGCGCTTTCGCCTAAGATAGCCTATCTTAAGATTTACCACCCACGGCTCCACATCGAACCAGTCAACTAAAAGGTATATCTTGTCCATTCCACATTCCTTATTAGCCTGCCAAAATTCGTCGTCAGGGATAAGTACCCTGGTTGCCCAGTCAAGTGCTTTTCGCTCGTCCTGGGCCACAATAACACCCATTAGGCTTCTATCGTGGTGCTCTATTTGCCAATAGCCCCTACTGTGATATCTTATATGTCCCGGCCTGGGTGGGTAGAGTATATGGCCTATTTCTTCGGCCAGAACACATTTACTTTCTCTTGTATTTTCCCTTAAAGATATATCCAGGGTTATTATTTTATTAGATGCATCAGCTTTGCCTAAATAACTTATATTTATTTGGCGTAAATTTTCAAATATTATTTTTATTCTGTTTATTTCAGCTAAAGTGCACAGATCATCTAGTGTAATCATGGCGCATCATTCCTTTTCCTCGAAAATTCCGGTACCCGGCAACCCATTGTGGTGGGCAGCCAGTTCTGAATCCTTAGCCGGTTCTGGTACGCCATATTTTTTTGTAGCTTTCTCCCAAACTGTATATAACCATGATTTTGGTAATTTATATTTTGCTTCTAGTGCAGCGGATATAACAACTGCCTCCGGCAGGTTAGGGGCTGCAAGAACAATTGCGTCGTAGTCAGGTGTATCTAACTTTTTAGGGGGTGATGGATCGTCTGTAGAACCAGCAAGCCAGTCCAATGACACCATATACAGACCAGATAATTTTATAAGCATTTCGGGGTTGGGACTTCTGTATCCGCGCTCATATCCTGAAAGCGTTCCAATTGAAATGCTTAATTTATCAGCAACTTGCTCTTGCGTCCAACCTATTTTGTTCCGCGCAATTTTTAGTCTTTGAGGTAAAATATTATCTTTTTTCATCTACCACACCTTACCCTTCAATGTTAGCATATCGCATACTTATAAATAAATCTTTTGCAATTCGCGTATTTTTATGCTTGACATAAGCGTAATGCTTACCTTATAATACATATAAGCGATACGCTTAGGAGGTGAAAGGCATGAGCAAGGTTAAATATGGAGCTCTTATTAAATCAGTAAGAAATTCTAAAGGCATCAAGGCAAAGTGGGTAGCTGAAAAAATAAGAGTATCTATTAGCACATATACAGAAATAGAAGCCGATAGACGTAACCTTACCCTTGAAAGGGCCGAGGAAATAGCTGTAGTGCTGGGAATGACTTTACAGGAACTTCTGCGGCACCAAGTAAGCGATTCGCTTACTGCTTAATTAATCAACTATCACGCTTCCTATATTTAGGCAGCGGTACAGTCCGAGGTTCATAAAGAAACAAAACGCAGTAAGAATACTCAGCACCATCGGCCACAAAATTAGCATCAAGAATCCGTTTTGGCTTTTCAGTCCTAAGCCATTCTGAAATATGAAATTCAAGTTCAACGTGGTCATTGGATGCAAGAAGCTTTGCACGGTAATGGGTTGGTGGTGTTTGGGTTATCACAAAATCAATCCCTTCTGTGTTCTTTAATAACTAACTAACGAAAGGAGGCAGGTCAGTGCTAAAATGCCAATGCGGTTTTAATGTTCCGCTCAAAGCCAAATTCTGCCCTGAGTGTGGCGAATCGGCACCAAAGGCACTTGAAAAGATTCCGACTTTTGCGGACGAACTTATAATCAAGCAAATCAGTCCGCTTTTAACCCCAGTCGAAGCGGCTACGCTGCTTAGAATCAGCCGCTGGAAGTTGGATGAACTCAGAATTCGTGAAAAGCTACCGGAAGACTGCTTTATTATCATATCCGGTAGAGTCAAAAAAACTATTCGCTATCGTGCGCGGGAACTCCTGACCTGGGCAGGGACCATAGAAGGACCGATTACGACGGCGGGGTAAACCATCCTACCAAGCCATACGAAAGGTGGTGAACAAGTAATGGCAATCATCAAACAGTTAGTAACCAGCTATAAGCGCTATCAGAAGCGCCGGGCTAAGGAAAGACTCTGGAAAGTCTATTTTAAATCCGGTGGTGCTATTAGATAGCTAAGATTAACATTTTGCAGCTAATAGAAAAATATTCCGTTAAGGCAATTTACGACACCTTACCTGAAGGGAGGTGACAAAGGAAATGCCAACGCCATACAAGAGGGCCAGGAATGCCAGTGATATGCAGGTTGAACCAGCGGCTAAGCTACTGGGTGTGGAAAAAAGAACTCTGCTAAGGTATGAATCTGACACTGATAAAAGCGATCCGCCGCCTGATATTGTCTACAAAATGTCACAGATATACCGGGCGCCATGGCTCCTAGCGGCACATTGTAAACAGAAATGTGACATAGGTCGTCACCTTGGATATGAGCTTTTAAATAATATCAACCTTGATCCGGTGTATGTTCTGGGGAAACTGCGGGAGGAACTGCAGGAGGCGGTAGAAGCCACTGACAAGTTACTTAGTAGGGTAATAACCAGGCAGGGCCGGTGGAGTGATTTTTCCGAAGCTGAGAAGCGAGATAATACCAAGGACTTACATGAGCTTCTGGATGCCGAGCACAACATTGAGGTACTTAAAATGGTTCTGGGTGCCTGGGTTGATATGCCTGGTGAGATTAGGCGGCACAACGATAAGTGCTATCTGCACGGATATGCCGTAACTAAAGGTCAGGTACCAGATTATGTCATGGCAGTTGCTGAAACTGCGGCCAGTTACAATCCTTAATAGGGGTGAATGTCAGTGCTTCAGAAAACGATTGCTCGGGTGCATAAGTTCCCCACACAGACCGACCGTAACATTATCAAAGGCTTGATTCGTCTGTATGCAAGAAGTGTTATAACCAGGCAGTCAATGATGACTCAAATAGAAAGTATGCTGGTGACCCGAAGGGTATCAAAGGTGTACATTGACAGCTTTGTGGTACGTAGGGCAAAGCCAGTAGTGACACCAAGAGGGACATTTCCAGTGATAATAATTGAGGCTAATAAGGATATATATGATCGGTGCCCGGCCTGTGATTGTGGGGGTGGTAAATATATAGCCGGTGAAGCCCCAGTGGTGACGTTCTGGTGTGGCGGATGCGGGTGCATCTATCAGGGATGTGTAAATGACAAGGAGATTGTCCAGGGCGACATATAGCGTTTAGGAAGGAGTGGGACAATGCCAAAAATCGGCCAAAGGATCGAGGAGCTAAGGGAAGCTTTTGCAAGAGAATACGGGCTGGACGTCAAGGTTAATATTAGTGCTTATGATACCGCTAATGACGTTAACCCTGTAGAGGCTCAAGCAATCTTAAAGAGTCTGCTTAGGGGCCATGGCGTTACTGGTAACATAAGAATTTACAAAAACAGAAGCAGTCACGACGGTAGGAAGTTTGGGTGGGCTGAAATAGATAATGATTGCTCGAATATAGCCATATTTTCTAGGCCGAAGGAAGGCGGGGAACAGCAATGAGCGCAGCCATGTTAAGCGCAATCGAAGCTATGAAGGACTTTAACAGTATCCTTCGGGCTGAAATGGATAAGCCGGTCAAAATTTCACTTCCAAAGGGGCCGCTTGACCCGACAAAGATAAAAATAACAGCTGTGAAAAACTACAACGGCGGCAAGCATGAGGCTGTAGCGTTTTATGTAGACGGTAGAAACCGCAGACTGATTAAGCTGGGTGAAATTTTTGAAACTGAAAAGGAAGCCAAGGCGGCAGCGAGGCGGATCGGGCGAGAGGTTAAGTCCGGCAAGAGGGTGCTGCAGTTCCCGGAGGTGTGATGTGAGAGAATTGAAGTTTAGGGCTTGGGATATAGAGCTAAAGCATATGATTGTTGATTCACCAATTTCCATGGCGGGGATCATGCAGAAACATATTAGAAAATCTGTAGACCCTAATGGTAAGCTGATTGGCGGGCAGTATGTGATAATGCAGTTTACCGGGCTTGTAGATGCTAACGGTGAGGATATTTATGAAGGTGACGTTGTAGAGTATCCAGATTATTATGCCGCCGATGAAGAGGAATTCACCAATATGGGCGAGATAATCTACGAGGATGGCTACTTCGGTGTTACCAACAGAGAAACCAATGATGAAATGCTTTGTGACATGGAATTAAGGGTTGCTGGGAATATTTATCAAAACCCGGAACTCTTGGAGGTGAATGAGGATGAAAGCTAAGGGTAGTGGTATTGATTCTAAGGGAAAGATATACATTGATTGCGCTGAATGTGTCCGTGGTGGAAACGGTGACAAAACCTGTTCCGCTGGAGGTAGACACAAGAAAATATGTAGAGGAATGTGTTTTTGTGGCACGTTGCTTGAAAAATACGAACCTCTTGAGGTGAAATGATGACAGAAATATCAGAACTGGAAGTTTGCGAGAAGTGCATGGAACCTTACCCGGCAGATTACATGGATGGCAGGTATTGCATATACTGCAAAGCTTATCTTGACTACATGGACCAGGCTTGGGATGAGACGCTTAGAGATTTACAGCACGCATAAAAATAGCCCTTTCTTAAAAGGGCGTGAAAAAATGGATAACTCATTGTACCATGCCGTGTGGGCATGGTCAAGGGAGGGGTAACGGTTAAGTATAGAGGCATTTACCAAAACGATAAAAACAGCTTGGGGCAGCACTCCTGCTGTGGTGGAAGTCAAGGAGATTAAATGGAAGTCACAACTTCCAAAATGGGAGAACTGTAAAAAGAACCATGTTCACGTTGGCGTTATTAGACGCAAGAAAAGCGACCGCCTTATAGTGGTCAGGCATAAAATTATGCTGGAAATTGAATGCGCTGACGGGTACACGGTTGAAATGCTGGATAGTAAAACTTTATTTTATACAGGCATTTTCCCGCTTGGGGACATGATTTGCTCGAAGTGCGGGGAATTTAGTACACGGATAAATGAAGGTGAGCTATGCACCGATTGCTTGCCGAAGCGAGGTACCTCATGAACTGGTTAACAGAAATGGAGCGCAAAGCAGGTGCAGAAATAAACCCGATAGTTGGGCTTTGTGGAATCTGCAGTAAGAAAATATACCGGCATGAGTTAGCTTTGGGTGCTACTAAAGAATACTGCGCTGGATGCCAGGATGAAGCACTGGAGCGCATTTTGGATGATTTTTATAAGCGCAACAGGACAAGGATTGTTAGTTGATGGAAGGCGGCAGGGTGAAAATCCTGCCCGCTCTGAAAATTTTATATAAGGAGCAATAATATGAGCGATTTTGAAATGGGCTTGCAAAATAGAAACCTACCGCAAAACGCGGCAGTTCAGACCGCTGTCGGTCGATACTCTCAGGAAGTCCAGGGAATGGTATTTTGTGCTAAGCAGTTTCCGCGTGATCAATACGCTGCATGGGACAGAATCAAAGTTGCCTGCCAGAGGAAAACACTAGCCGAAATATCCTGCTACGCATACCCGCGCGGTGGGGAGAAAGTTACCGGGCCGTCAATCAGGTTAGCGGAGGTTTTGGCGCAAAACTGGGGAAATATGTCTTACGGGGTTACTGAGTTGGAACAGAGAATGGGCGAATCAACCTGCATGGCATATGCCTGGGACTTAGAAACAAATGTTCGTTCAGAGAAGATCTTCAACGTAAAGCATGAATTAAAGCTAAAGAATGGAAATATGAAAAAGTTGACTGACCCGCGTGACGTTTATGAATTAGTTGCTAACTATGGAGCCAGACGGCAGCGGGCTTGCATCCTAGCCATCATTCCGAAGGATGTTGTGGATGCAGCGGTTGAGGAGTGCGAAAAGACCATGACCGGCAATAGTAAAGAACCTTTAGTAGACAGAATTAAGAAGCTTCTTGATAGGTTTAAGGAGTTTGGCGTTACCAAGGAAATGGTTGAAAAGTATGTTGGTTACAGCATTGATTTATTTACCGCAAAAGACGGATCTAACCTAATGAAAATTTTTAACTCCATCAAGGACGGCATCGGCAAGCGTGAGGACTATTTTGAGGTTGGTAGTGCCACCGCTAACCGTAAATCGGCCAATGATGATATAGCCAAGGAGTTTGAAGAAAAACAGAAGCAGGCCAATGCAGGGAATACGGATAATATCGCAGGTGATACTGGTGCTGCTGTAGGCGGATCCGTCACTGGCATAAATACAGAAGGTCAGGCAGAGTTTGATTTCGGCGGGGAGGGGGACGGTAATGACAATCCAACTAACTAGAGAAACGTATCACAGCCTTGAGGCTAACAGATACTTCATGTCTAACTCCCAATACAAAGCCTTCCTGGAGTGCGAAGCCAAGCAAAAGGCCATATTAGATGGCTTGCACATAGAGGAAACTTCGGAAGCGTTTTTGGTCGGTCAGTACGTGCATTCGTGGAATGACGGGACCAAACAAGAATTTATGGTAGAGCACCCAGAAATGTTTTTAAAGAACGGCAAAGACTTAAAAGCACAGTTTAAAAATGCGGATGACATGATTTATGCCCTGCAAACTGACAAACTATGCATGTATATGCTGGAAGGACAGAAGGAAGTTATCCTTACCGCTGAGTTTGCCGGGGTTCCGTGGAAAATTATGATTGATGCCTACCAGACTGATAGAAGAAGGATTGTTGACCTAAAAACCACCAAAAATATCCGGGAAAAGACCTGGGATAACGAAGTGCGGGAGAAAGTCAGTTTTATTGAGCAGTACAAATATGTTCAGCAGGCAGCCATCTATACCGAGATTGAGCGGTTGGCGAGTGGTAGGCCGGAAGGTGACATATTCGATTTCTACATCGTGGCTGTGTCTAAGCAGGAGACGCCTGACAAGGAAGTTATAGACCTTCGGGATGCAGAGCGTTACTATTACGAACTTGAGAAGGTCAAAGAAAACATGCCGCGGATATTGGCTGTGAAGGCTGGGCAGGAAGTACCCAATAGGTGCGAGCTATGTTCTTATTGTAGGAAGACCCGCAAACTAACCGGCGCTGTGCATTATACAGAACTATAGGAGGTAGTCAGACATGCTTAAAGACTATCAACCAGGTCAGACCCTTGTAGAGTTCTTGGCAGTGCGTAAGGCCAGCACTGCCACCGCTCAAAGCGGGAAGAAGTATTTAAACTGTACGTTATCGGATGGGGAAACTGAATTAAACGCCAAACAGTGGGACTTTACCGGGGAAACACCAAAGGAGAACACTGTTATCAAGGTTAAGGCCGATGTTGAGCAGTACAACGGAAATAATCAGTTAGTTATTCAGCAGTGGAGGCCAGCAGAGCCTGGAGAGAGTGACCCAAGTAAATTTATTGGGAAGTGCCCGGTACCGCTGGAATTGATGTTAACTGAACTTGGAAGTCAGTTAACTTTTATACAGAATCAGATCCTAAGTACTTTTGTTCATAAAATTATTGACACTAACTATGAGAAATTTACTACCTGTCCTGGTGCCATGAAACATCATCATAGCTATATTGGCGGTTTATTTGAGCACACACTTAATGTTACCGCCAGGACGCTGTTAATAGCACAACCGGGAAGTAATAGGGATCTACTTATTGCCGGTGGACTACTTCATGACATCGGAAAAATATTTGAATATGATTGGTCTGGATGCAGCATTCAAATGACAACTGAGGGCAAGCTGTGCGGACATATTGTCATTGGGGTTAGGATTCTGCAAGCCTACGTTGGTTCTGTAAAATTGGATTCTGAAACCTACCTTGCCCTACTCCACATGATTGTAAGTCACCATGGAAAATTGGAGTGGGGCAGCCCGGTAGAGCCGGCAATGAAAGAGGCTTTTGCCCTGCACCAGGCCGATGTGATGGACGCGCACTCGTGGAAAATTCAGAAGGCCGAGAAGGAAGCCACCGGTGAATGGACAGATCGGATATACGGAATTGGGCGGGAGTTTTACGTTTACCGGCCAAAAAACGAAGATGAACGGGATTGAGTATAACTACTGCGCTCTGGCAATTTGTATTCTCACTAACTGTTTACCTGAGCACGCTTTTGCAAGGCTGGATAATAAAAATACCAAGGTACGCTTAAGTGAGCAGGACACTGAGGACATGATAGAGCTTAAAAAGACCATGACATACCAGAAAATAGCTGATATTTATGGCGTTTCGGCGGATACCGTGTGTCGGAGGGTTAAGAAATACAAAGGTACGGCTGCAAGTTGAATAATTATGCAGGGGTGGTTTGATGAATTGCGCCTGTAGTGCTGGAGATAACGGAGAATACCCTGAGTTTTTTAACGAATCATTCCCGGTTGCCCGAAAAGAACATACTTGTTGCGAGTGCCGGGAAACCATCCCAAAGGGCAGTAAGTACCAATATGTTGCCGGCAAATGGGACGGGTATTTTGATACATTCAAAACCTGCATGGGTTGTTATCGCGTTAGGGAAGATTATTTTTCTTCTGGGTGTCCCTTTGAATATCTCAAGGAGGAACTGCAAAATTGCTTAGATATAGACTATTTAGAAGTTCCGGAAAGCGAGGATGAAGATGCAAATAGTTAAACTCCAAGCGGAAAACTTCAAGCGGATTAAAGCCATAGAAATCATTCCGGAAGGCAACACGGTCATTATCAGCGGGGCTAACGGGCAGGGCAAAACCTCTATTTTGGATGCTATATGGTTCGCTCTTGGCGGTGCAGATGCAGGCAAGGGTACCAAAACAACTATACCCATCCGTGAGGGCGAGAAGCGGGCCAGCGTGACGTTAGACCTAGGGGATATTATTGTCACCCGCTCATGGACGGGAAACGATAAATCAACCCTGAAAGTTGAAAATGCTCAGGGTGCAAAGTTTCCTTCACCTCAGAAGATGTTGGACAAGTTGGTTGGTCGCCTATCTTTTGACCCGCTTGCATTTGCTAGCCAGGACGATAAGGATCAGCTTGAAACGCTTATATCACTTATCGAACTGCCTATTAACCCTAAAGAATTAGACAGGCAGAAGAAAGAGTTGTTTGACGAAAGAACGATCCGGAACCGTGAGACAAAACAGCTTGAGGGGCAGCTTGCGGGCATGACGGAGCCGGATGCCGACACACCCGAAGAGGAAGTAAGCGCATCGGAAATATTAACAAAGATGCAGGAAGCGAGCGAAACCTTAACGGATAATAACCTTAAGCGGCAGGATTTACAAAGCCTTGGATTTCAAATGAACTCCCATAAGGCTGAAATAAAAACCATCAATGGTCAGCTAGACGAATTGTATCAGAAAATTTGTTATCTCGAAGAGAAGCTTGCCAATGAGCAGGAATCTCTTAATGAAGTAGTCTCGAAGGGTAGAACACTTCAGGCCGAGGTCAAGGAACTTAAAGACCCTGACGTCGTAGAACTGCAGCAACAAATGAAGGACATTGAAAAAACCAATCAGTCTGTCAAGGATGCTGCAAAATACCGTGAGGTAGAGCAAAAGCTTAAAACCTCACAGGGGGAAAGTGGCAAACTGACTAAGCAGATAGAAGTCATTGAGACGCAGAAAGAAAAGATGCTCAAAGAGGCCAAGTTCCCCATTGAGGGGTTGGGATTTAATGAGCAGGGAGTTACCTTTGGAGGTATACCGTTTAGGCAATGTTCGGCAGCTGAGAGGCTTAAAGTATCGTTGGCTATGGCAATGTCTTTAAATCCTCAACTTAGAGTTATACGCATAACTGACGGAAGTCTATTGGATAGCTCCAGCATGGCCATAGTCGAACAGATGGCCAGAGATAGGGACTTTCAAGTATGGCTTGAAGTGGTAGACGAATCAGGCAGCATGGGCGTCTACATCGAGGACGGGGAAGTGGTCGGTCAGGTGCTTACTTCAGTAGGCACCGAATGTCAGGAAGCGGAACAGGTGGAATCGGTGGCGTTGGAAGACAAACCGTTTTTCCAATTCTCTGATGCTGAACCTGATTTTTAAAACAGGGCGGAAGCCTAAAACTTCCGCCTATGGAAAGGCGGTATGAGTATGGTAAGTATTGTTGTTAAAGACGGGCAGATCATGGTCACCGGTGGGGATCCGGACGTAATCGAACTAATTGAGCAACATAGTCCCATCGAGAGAGCCTTTGAGAGCATATTCTGGGACATTCACTGCCACCCGGATGGTACGAAATTGAATTGCTACGGTCGGATAGTTGGGCGGAAGGATGATTATAAAATCAGGTGGGATGAAGTGGAGGTGGCGTGTTGAAAGCACTAACCATACACCAACCCTGGGCCACATTAATAGCCATCGGAGCCAAGAGATTTGAAACAAGACCATGGTTAACGAAATATCGCGGGCCAATTGCTATTCATGCTTCAAAATGCAAGGATTACTTATATTTATGCAATCAGAAAAAATTTAGAGAAGCGCTACCCAAGATTAACGGACTTGTTCAATTGCCACTCGGTGTAATACTTGGAATTAATAATCTGGTTGATTGTATTGAGATAACACCTGACAATTTGCCGGAAGAGCCTGAATACGGATTTGGCAATTATGGATTTGGCAGGTTTATGTTTGACCTGCAAAACATGAAACTATTACCTGAGCCAATACCAGCGATAGGGCAACAGAAACTTTGGAACTGGACGGTACCACAGGGGGTGATATTGCCGTGATAAATCATAAACGTATCGAAAAAGGATTGTATTGGGATCGTGCGTGGTCCCTGGTTCGCGGTTGCTCAAAGGTTTCTGACGGGTGCCTGAACTGCTGGGCAGAGCGGGAAAGCCACATGAGATCGTTTAACCCTAACGAAAAAGTCCGGGCGCAGTATGAAGGGTTGACTGTAGATGGGAAGTTTAATGGGCAGATTCGGCTAATGAAAGATAACCTGGAGTTACCGCTAAGAGTGAAAAAGCCTACTGTATGGGCGGTGTGGAATGACTTGTTCCATGAGAGCGTGCCGTTTACCTTCATACGGGCTGCATGGTCTACTATGGCATTATCACGGCATCATATTTTTATGGTACTAACTAAACGTCCGGAGCGAATGAAAGAATTTTTTGACTGGATGGATGGTCAGGAGTTTAGGATTGAAACTTATCTTCCTCACATCTGGTGGGGAGTGACGACTGAGAACCAGGAGCAGGCGAATAAGCGGATACCGATATTATTACAGTTGCCGGTGATGGTGAGGTTTGTGTCAGTGGAACCGATGTTGGGACCAGTGGATTTAACTCCTTGGTTTCCGTGGGATAAACACAGAAAAAATTTATCCGGGTGGGCGCCAAACCCTATCTATACACAAGGATTGCATTGGGTTGTGTGTGGTGGTGAGTCTGGACCAGGGGCAAGGCCGATGCATTCTGATTGGGCAAGAGGTTTACGCGATCAGTGCGTGGCGGCAAATGTTCCGTTCTTCTTTAAACAGCATGGCGAGTGGCAGCAGGTTGGTGAGTGTATGAATAGTGTAGATGATGCTAAGTTTTATAAAAAAGCCAATGATAAGTCAAATTTTCAGATACTTAACCGTGAAGGCGGTAGCGGATTTCACGGCCTAGATTCAATGTACATGCAGCGTGTAGGCAAGAATAATGCCGGAAGGTTGCTGGACGGCAAAGAGTGGTCAGAGTTTCCGGAGGTCAGGTAGATGGACATAGTTAATAAAATTAATAATTTAATAT
>Ga0209318_1001506_pt1 | contig 14275 bp, 31 predicted proteins | sample RifGroE1_FD_183999 | JGI IMG/M metagenome (GOLD analysis project Ga0209318, IMG submission 183999) | Groundwater microbial communities from Rifle, Colorado, USA - Groundwater E1 (SPAdes) (version 2) | ecosystem: Environmental > Aquatic > Deep subsurface > Groundwater | place: Rifle, Colorado...
AGAAGAGAGCACCTTCCAGCAATTTCCCATAGAATCATCTGTGCGAATATCCCAACCTTTTGAACCTACAAAGTAACATAATAAATCTCGCCTTTTAATTTCCTTTATGGTTACTCTAATCGGAATGATTTCAATATTTAAGCCATATAACGCAACAAGCATATGCTTATCTTGAAGTGTGTTTGAAATTTTTTCATATCTTAGAGCCTCGGATATATTGCCATTAAATTTATGAAAATTGCTGTTAAAATAAGTTCCATCTGTAAACTTAAGAACAAAATACTCCTGCTCTGAAAGTTTCAAATTCTCACCACCTAAATAATTTTTAAAAAACTTTCATAAATTGCAACATCTTAACATACTATGAATTAAGTAAATCGGAACTGTATTCAGTTTTAGAAGTCAGCAAATCAACCAAATCACAGTTCAAGGCATCGGCAATGCGCTGTAACGTATTTACCGATGGATTAGGATTGTTGCCGAGTTCAAGATTACTAATTTTTTGTTGGGTGATACCTGTCTTAATGTGAATATCGTGTTGATGCAATCCTAGTGACAAACGACGATTTTTGATATTTAACCCAACACGTTTTAAATCCAAACTGTTTGTCCTCCTTTCAGGGTAATAATACTGAAAACAGTATTTCTATGCAAAAAATTAAAACCGTTCATCTATTACTATTATACACCTTTTACGGTGTATGTCAACTGTATTTAGTAAATTTTTCTGGTAAATTGTCGCTACCAAAGTTATCCTGTATACTGTATTAGGGATAGGAGATATAATTATAGATATAACAAGGGGGAATATTGAAATGGAAATCAAAGAAAAGTTGTACAATCTTAGAAGTAACAGGGGTTTAAGTATGGACGAATTATCGGCAAAAACAGTTACGGTAAGAAATCCAAAGGCCGTATCAACTAATACCATTGCCGAAATAGAAAGCGGCAAAAGGAAAAGTCCTGGCATTAAAGTAATCGAAAGACTCGCTACCGCATTAAACGTCAGTCCTATGTATTTTTTCAGCGAAGATGCTCGTACCGTATTTGACGTGCCGGAAATTAACGAGGCAGTAACGGATGAGATCAAGCAAATGCTACTGGACAAGGAAACTTTGCCATATCTATTACTAGCAAAGAAAGCATACACTGAGCAAATACCTCCGACAATTGTTAATGAATTATTAATCACTATTACAAAAATTAGAAAGCTGTAATTATATTCTGTCGAAAAATAATGGTAATTTAGGTATTGAAAGTTATGTCTATTTTCGTATATTATATTAGTAGACATAAAACAAATGTTCGCAAAAGGGGGATGGTTGTTATAGAGGAAGCAAACTTTGGAGGTTTTATTGATTGCGTAATTGATGGTGATAGAATCATTATCGACAAGAACATCGCCTGTGAGGGCATTAAGCAGGTGGATAATATAGTACGGTACAGTCAGACGAAGCAGAATGCAACCCTGGTCGATGCCAGGGAAGAATATATTTGTGCAGTTAAATAAAATTAAACCCCTTCTATTGCGGAGGGGTTTAATAATTGTGTTGAAATATGACGAAAGTAATGTTAGAATAGTTGCTAATTAAATGCCGAAAGACACTCTCCCCGACCAAAGTTTGAGTGTCTTTTACTAAAAAGCGGAGGCGTTCTCTGCTCGCTTTGCTATTGTTATTTTAAGCAAATGCGGTCAAAATGTCAATACTCTCCGCTATGGAAATTTTAGAGTGGAGTGAATTTTAATGGGACAGGCACTTGCGAAGCTAGAATCATACTATCGAAACCAAGAAATAAAACACAGAAAACAACCTAAAATACATCTAAATTACATAGAAAATAATCATACTTATAATAATAATGATTATGATTTTTATGTTTTGGTTAATAAGAGTGATGCCATTAAAGAATATCTAAATAGAAACATAGAAAAGAAGGTAGAAAGCATGGCAAACCAAGAAAAGTTACTGACCATACCAGAGGCCGCCGAATACTGCGGTCTGCGCTCGGATAAAACCATCCGCAATTGGATTAAACAGGGGATGCCCTTCGTTGAAGTGCCAGGGAAAACATATCCCAAGAAGCTAGTTTCTATCTTAAACCTAGAAAATTGGAGAAGTGGTAAGATAGAAACTAAGACGGAAAACATGAGTTTTTCAAACTCAGAAAAGCACGAACCTGTGGATAACTCAGAACCGGAAATTTTGGTCACGACATCAATGTCGCTACCAAATAATAATTTCGTTACCAGGGATGAATTAAACTCCTATACTTTAGCGGTAAAGGATTTTACCGAAGCTATAAACGACATGAAACAGGAAAATAAGTTAGCTTTGGAGTTGGCTATTTCCAAGCAACTAGACACGTTTATATCTATGTTCGAGGAACTCAAAAAAGAGAAAGATCGCGAACTAAGAGAGTCTCACGCTGCTATTAAAAATATCATAGAGGATATGGAGCGTAGGGAGGGAGATATTATCACACGGGCTATAACTACGTGGCGGCAGGAGAAAGAAAAAGAACGCCTCAGTAAGCGTTCTTGGTGGAGAAGGTTATTTAGTTAGTTATAATTTGTTTTTTAACTCTTCCCTGCATTTCTGACAAAGTTTTATGCTGGTGCTTTGCGTTCCCCTCATTGACGGTGTTTCTATGACTATCTTTTTTACATCGTCCATAGCAAAACAATTGGAGCACTCTGATTTTTTAAAGTCAGGTTCTTCTATTTTTATCATTTATTTATATCTCCCTTCCTTACCACCCACCTTCAAGCACTTCTCTAGTAACCCACCCAAGGTTGCGGCAGTTTCATTACCCCATGCACTAAGCCACATTAAAAACTTTTCCTCGGTATGAGTAGGAGTAACCCCGCCATGCCTCAAAATTTCCGTCAAAACGTCATAGCGAGTAGTTGCAGGACTACAGATACTTTCATCCCCAACAATCCTTTTCTCCCTGCTATCATGCTTATATGCGCACTCAAGACATACGATATTATTATCCAGCGGCACAAAATACACTATGTCGCCGGGGGTGAAGTGTTTGCCGCATGACTGACAGTTACGGATTGATGTTGTTTTCATTCAATCATCCTCACTTTCAATATAACCACTACCGCCACATTCGTCACATTTTTCAATATGTTTAGGCGGGTAATAGTCGAGGGAAGTGTATTCTCCTTTTCCCTCACATACCTCGCATATTACTTTTCTCATTCCTCTACCTCCCGCATTCATCGTTAAGTATTTTTATATGTCTATCCGAATATTTAACCCCACACTGAGGACAGAAGTTATTTTTCAATTCAATAATTCTGCACCCCTTTTCCGTATTTCTAAGCCAAACATGAGTAAATTCAGCGGTAACAACTCTCAGGACGTTATTGTCACTAGAAACATCGGAAGCATTAATCAGACATTTGCAGTTGGGTTTTTTATTTTCCTCGTAAATATTACTCATTACCTACCGCCTCCAATAATTCTGCATTTTGATGAATATTGCCGATAACCTCTCCGTTGATCGCATCAGCTCGACATAGCTGATCCTTACCAATCATGAAACGGTGTCCGTGAAAAATATCAACAGTAACAAGAAAAGGAGCAGGATAGTGGTCAACCTTCAAAATATCACCCTCAAAAATCCTCTGACCTTCGGGAAACTCGGCGGTTCTTTTGTTGTCCCTTAGTTCGGTAAACTGTCCAACGGTTTTCGGGTCTACGATAATATTTTTTAATTGTGAAAATGGTTTATTTTCGCTATTTTTCAATATAAGCCATAAATTCACACCATCATCATAAATACCTGTACCGTAAACAAATTCACATTCTCGCTCAGGATATTTCTGAGGTAATTGTTCGTGCGCCAAATCTCTCCTCTTGCCTCTAAATAAAATTTCTCTCATTCCTCTACCTCCCCATATCCTCCACAAATTCATCAACACTTACCCAATGCTCGCATTTTCCTTCATTTAATACGGGGCAATTTTCATCACAACCCCATGTCATGCCGTACTTCTCGCATACAGTTATGCCGGGTACGGCATGTTTTTCTAATTCTGAAATTGTATTTGCGAATAATTCTTTATTATTCAACCTATTACCTCCACATCTCTCACAAACTCCCTCTGCCCTCTCTGCAGCGGTCAACTTTCTACCGCATCCAAGGCAGTATTCCGGTTCTGTTTTGTTGTAGCCGAAGGGCATTAAACTTTTCCTCCTAGCTAGTTTGCGACTCAGGATTAAATTCTTTACATACTCGGCATATATTGCAAATGCTATAACCAAAACATATGTCTCCATGACCACATATATCATTATCAATACATTCAAAACAGCACCTTACGTATCTGCCATGATGTTTATTGTAGTTTCCTTTGCCCTTCACTCTACTTCCTCCCCTCCGTCAATAATCCGCTTAATCTGCCGGAGTTGATCCAAGGTAAACTGCTTCTTACTGCCGTATCTAAAAGTAGATTCGAGTTGATGGTGCAGGTCATTAAATTCCTTCTCGTCCTCAATTTCCTGTAAGGAAAAGTATAATTCCCAATCAGGAGAATAATTGCTTCTCTGCTCAAGAGTATCCTTGTCGAATTTAATGACCGATGATTCTCTTTTATCCTGCCAAACATGAATTAATTTTCTACCAATACTTTTAATCTCGTATTCCTGCTGCTTGCCGCCACGATTATATATCGTCGGTTTCAAATAAACCTTCTGACCTACTTGCATTAACTTTCCTCCCTCCTCTCCATCTCCTTGATCTGCTCCGCATACGGTCGCCAGGTGTACACATCAAAGCAACTCTTGTAGTCAGACAAGTAGTGACCCTCCGACTCAATAATATCGGTCAACTCAATACATATCGTCGAGTCGAACATTTGCACTTCTATGCCACCTTCTTCAAATTGGTAAATTCCGACTATCTCAACGAACTCCGCCAGATCACAAAAGTCAATGTGGACAAAGGGGATTATGTTTTCGCCGCTCTGATACAGTCCGGTGTCGTTCTTTAGTAGGAAGTCATATAGTTTTGCGTTTACCTCGTTAGGCACTTGATTTCTCACCCTCTCCCAGTAGGTGCTTATGCTCATGGATATTTCCAATAACGGCGCATATATGGGTTATTGCGTGAAGCATTAAGTCGCTTCCATCGGTAAATACAGCAAGATAGCAGGCTAAATCGCTGCACCATTCTGCCTTAGTAATACCACCATCGAAGTTGAATAAATCGCCAGCATAAATATCCTTGCCGTCCTTATCGGGAAGTCCGGTAAATAATTCAACTATCCAGTCCTCGCCGCCACAAGTAAGTATACTCGGAGGATTAAGCGTTGCGCTAACAGGTATCTCACCCAATAATTCCTCCATCGTTGCCCAACGGTTTTCTTTTATATTCCATGCTCTCATTTTTAACAAGTTATTTTTCCTCCTTCTGCTTTAATCTACTAGCAATATCAACCATAGTTTTATACCATTCGCAATTATCTGTAACGGCGCAATCAGAACAAGCATCATCATGCCTAGACCTAACGACGCAGGGAGTCATGGTAAGAAAACTACGAACAAGTTGAAAGAAGAATTCGTTAGAATCCCCCTTCTCGCTATTAGCAGGTTTTACGTCTAATAACGCCGGTTCCTCGCGGTCTGTCTCAAAGTGTTGTGAATCGTATGCCTCAAACATTATTTATCCTCCTTCCACTTCCCAGTAAGCACCTATAAGAGATGTGCTTATTTTAAAAATTCCTCTCTTATAGTCTTATAGTCACACTTAGCGTATTTCACTAAGTCACTATACCCATCTTTCATACATTCACACTCGTATCTACCTTCTACTTCGCTGAAACTTGCCCCCGCACACTCGCACATAGACTTTGCTTCATAAAGAATACAATAGGAATATTGACTTTCGTTTATTTTATCTTCCCATTCTTTCTCGAAGTGGGGGCATCCCTTACAAAATCGCTGACTGATAGTTATATGACAAAACTCACACTTTGGTCCATTCTTATCCCTCATTTCATTCTCCATCTTCTTTCCTGTTCCTAGAATACTTATCCAAAATATCTGCAACGTAAGATTCACTTTCCTTGATGCCATATGTTTCCCTTAGAGCATCCAATACTAAATCCTTAATGGTCTTATCCTTATCAGCCGCCAATATAAGCAAACTTCTTTTAAAACCACCGGAAACACTTATAGTAATACGTTTATCCAATTAATCACCACCAATCTAGTAGTTACATTTTATCATATGTAGATATGTAATGCAATACTTTTCTACCGTATCCAGCACAAATTTACTCAAAAAAATAACCCTTTCGGGTTACTCTTTGTTTAATGAAAACTCAAACCTCTTTCAATATATTCTATATTCTCCTTATCCATCTTAGCAAGTTGATACCTAGACACTACATCTCTTATCTCTTTGCTGAATTTCTTAGCCCCAACTCCAATAGTAACCATGTTATCCGGTCTATGAATGGCATTTATTAAACCGCCTAACTTAATCCAATATTCTCTAAATGCTCCCTTTTCGCATTCAATGACAACTATATCCACTTCTGCATCGTTAAGCATTGCCCGTACTGTCCCGAAAGTAATGTTAGGATCGTCTTTCATGCTCAGCACTCCTTACTACTCCAATAAACGCCTTTTGATTTCTCTATACGCACTGCAATGTCCGGCATCCTTCGGCCAAATATCCCAACCTCTATCATAGTTAACAATAACCTCTCTATGGTCATAGTTTCTGTATTCATATACGGCCAATTTCAATATTCTGCCGTTGTCTATGCCTAGTCGTGAAGGTTCGTCGTAAACTTTAGCATCATACCTGTAACCTAGATAGTTTCCTGCTTTATACATCATCGACCAATCATCCTATTATGATTCGCAACCACTCTACTATCCCTAATCTTCTCCCAGGCATCACCGTAAAGCGACTCCATCCGCTTATTGAATATTTTTTCTTTGCGAACCTGCTTCTTATAATACTTCTCATGGTCAGGTGTATTGTCCGGCGGGCCCAAATGATACAAAGTTCCTAAAATATAACCAATGCCCCGACCTGCTCCCGCTAAACTCATTTAATCACTTCCCTTACTTCGCTCATTAGACAAACATAAAACACAACCTTACTGCCCTTGGTCAACTTTTCAATCCTTGCCTTATCTTTCAGATTATCCACTACTACAACAACCCTGGCAAACTTTCCCGGCATCGGCCAACCTTCGGCATCCCATTTACGACTAAGAGCATATTGCTCATATTGCTGAATCTTAACCAACATATCGGAATGATTAATTGCCCGCTGATACTCAACAAAATACGGCCTGTTTTCGACCACTATAAACGCATCAGCTACGCCAATACCAAAGTCAAAATCACTCTTAAATACGGGGTTAATATTCCGTAAATTGAGGAATATCTGATTGATACCTAGCCTATGTTCAACGTGCTTCGGTTGCTTTCCCATCCAATAAATATAATCGTTAGTAGACATACACCTGCCACGGTAAATTAACTTTGCATCAAAAAGTTTCTTTAACTCCGTCCTGCATTTATGCTGACCATAATTGGAATCATCAAATAATAACTGATTAACCTGCCGACGAGAAAGAACGCCAAAATCTTTAATAAAATTAATAATATCAAAACGTCTTTGAGTAGAACGAATCAGAAAACTAACAAAAGCCAAATTTTCAGCAGACATAAGGATTAACACCTCACATTTAAAACAAGTGATTTACGATACACAGATTAATAAAAGTATCGGTACATTCACCAACTCAGTACCTTATCTTCCTCGGTAGCCAAAACAGTAACAACCTTATCGGACGGGTACACCTCTTTAATCATTTTCTTAACCATGCCGGGGTGCAAATCCATAACCTGCACTTTCCGCATCCTTTCCTTGGCTGAAAAAATACACCTACCGGGACATTCGAGATATGCCGCTTGATTACGTTCCTCGCCCAACACCATTCTTGAATACCTGCGCGAACTCACCTTAAAAGCTATCGTTGCCGGTATCAATGATCTAACCTCGCCGGATACTACTTTACATGAAGGGTGCTGCGTGCAAATAATCGTGTGAATACCTGCAAACCTGCCCTGCTGTACAAGTGTTAGCGCTAACTTTTTAGCATCTTCGTCAAGACTCATCCATTCGTCAATAACAATAACGGCATGAGACATTTTATCCTTGCCCACCTTATTGTAGTCGGAAATTGAGGACACGTTGGCCTTACTAATCAACTTAGCCCGATAATCTAATTCGGCAAATGAGGCGGTAAGCACTCTCTTTGCGCCGGCCAAATTGCAAGCGAAATCCTTAACATGCGGAGCCAATTGAAACCCCGACAATTCAACGCCGCCCTGCTTCATATCAACCAGGTACAGAATAACTTCATCCGGTGCATAATTTACTACTAAAGACATTAACGCCTGCCGAATAAACGATGATTTGCCGCCCCCAGGCATCCCAGCAATTAGCACAGAAAAACATTCATCATCAGATAGATTGAGCATAACCAAACCCTCTCTACCAATGCCTACAGGCACAGCGCAGGGGTATTTCTTTGCCCGACTAGCCAAACTATCTACATACTTAAAACACCTCGGTATGCCCCTCGTAAACACTCTCAGGTTAATATACCCCTTACTGTCCTGCGTAATCTGCACCTCGGCATTTAAGGCAGACTCTAGTTGAGCATGGTATTTAAAAAAGTCGCCTATCCATATGCCGGGATAGGGTTTAACGATCATATGGACTCCGTAATCTGTCTTAATCTGCTTCATAATTACTGGCTGATTGATTTTCCCGGTTTCTCCGTCTTTTCGTACCATGCCAACATTTCTGAATAACTCCTTGGCTTTATCTCGCTTATTATCACCGTACTTATCTGCAAAATATTTCACCACATCGGTAATACAGCGGGCCCCGGCATCCACGCCCATCCAAATACCCTTACCTAACCCATCAAACGCATTGGCCGAACCATAACCGTTACTCATTGCCCCAACTCTCCTTACTGTCCGGAATGTTGTCTGTCTCAGTCCACACCGATTTAATTTTCTCGCGCTTCATGTAAAGTATTTCAATTAAACTGTAGACGCTGATAGTTAATAATGTCGTTCCAATCGTCATTAAAGCCATGCTTCTCCCCACTCCTTTGAGTATTTTACTTCTTTCCATCCGACAAGCACATCGCCCTTTACGCCCCTGGCTTTTAGGATATACTGTTTATCCTTGCGCCAGTCCAAGGACATGCTGTAAAGTTCTCTTTCTGGATAGATAGAATCTAAGGTATCGAACATTGCTTTATTATCAAGGGATTTAGCATGTGAATGTGCCATAAGCATATCAAACAACTGACCACCCCCTGTTGTTATAAGTTATGCGGGGTGAACCTGTCCATATTGCAGGTAAGTTTTAGGGAAAATAGTTGAAATGTATTTTAGAGGGTGGTATAATGTCTTAACAGATCCCACCACGCCTCTGTCGAAATCAGGCGTACCAGGGTGGGACGGTAAATAAGCGGTGGCGAAACGGGAAACGCTATTATCTGAGATTGGCCTTGAGAGTCCGCTCGATTCGGACATAGAGCATGGTTGCTAGGGGATGGCATTTGCAGGGTTCGAGTCCTTGCCCGCTTAAAACAACAACAACGGTCAGACATAAATTTAGGCATAATCGTTACTTCTGCGCGTGAGGAACGACTGCCGACATAATAATCTGCCGGATCACTCCATGGAAGCGGTCACACCAAACGGCAAATACAACCCAAGAGGCGCAATGCATGGCGTTGAGGGCGGCAAACTCTCCTATTAATTTAGGGGAGTTTTGTTTTTGGGCAAAAAAAAGAGGCCGACCGTGGGAGGCGACCTTTGTTGTAGATATACTTGGGATTATTTTATGCCAATAAGATAATCCGGTAAGATGACACTATTACTATTCTATGCTGGATATTGTTTATCCTGCATTAAGTATGAATATACCGTAAACGGTTGAATTTTTATTTACTGAGTAGTATAATTGAATGACAAATAGAGGACTATGGAGGGATAAAAATGTTACCGAAGAAATACCGCAAGAAACCTGTTGTTATTGAGGCATTTCAAACTGCCGTAGAATTAAGGATTGAGACTCTCGAAGGAACTATGACCGCTTCGCCGGGTGACTATGTGATCACCGGAGTTAAGGGCGAGAAATACCCCTGTAAACCTGATATTTTCGAGGCGACTTATGAGGATGCCGATGGTGAAACGGAAAGCACCCAAAAGACTGGACTTAACTTCGGTCAGGCGTTGGATGCACTCAAAAAAGGATTCAAGGTTGCTCGTTCCGGTTGGAATGGCAAGGGTATGTTTATCGTCCACCAGAAAGGTTATCCGCAGGGTATCCCGTGCAACGCTCAGACTGCAAAAGCATGGGGTATGAGTGAGGGAGATTTATTTAAGTGCGAACCTTACCTGCAAATGAAAATGGCGACAGGATCGCATTTTATGTATACGCCCAACACTCTTGACGTTCTTGCCGATGACTGGGAAGTAGTCAACTAACTTAAACACACAAAACTCTCTCTAACTGAGGGAGTTTTTTATTTGCCCATAAACTTTATACAGCATACTTCTACCGCAAACGGTTGCAACATAATTATCCGAGTGATATAATAATCACAGAACCGCTACGCCTCTGTCTCGCGTGATATGCGCACATGGCGGTCACTCCGACAAATATAATATGAAGGTAGGTGACTTCCTCCGTGGACAAGTAATTATTGTTGAATCTAGTAGTAGTAATCCATAATTAAGCAGGCAACTACGGTAAAGGTTGTCTGATTTTTTTTGCGTAAAAACATACTGAGTACGGAATAAATTTACCGTATTGAGTTGAGATATTGGTGTAGTGGTGGTATAATTATCTATACAGGCAAAGGGCAGAGTAAAGAAAAGTGAGGTAATAAAGTTGAGCAAAGAAATAGTCAAAGGATTTATTGATGCTGAGTGGTTAGCAGTTGAGGTAACGAGTTCTATCTACAATAAGGGGAAAGCGCATATTTTTAACGTGCTTGAGAGCATTTATGCCGATGCAGGAGATCCGCGACTTCGGGCAAATAAGAAGTTAGTTGAGAGTATCTTAAATGGCATTTGCAACACCGTTACTGATCTTATTGTTGACGTTCTTGGAGACTGGAATCAGGAAGTTGAAGCAGGCGGAGAAGTTTCTCCCGAAGATGCTGCCGAGGCAATGCGTGAACATAACGAGGCAAGGAATGTTATTGGATTGCCACAGATTATGGATACTGATGAGGTTGCCGCCTACATTGCCGATGAAACAGGTATTAATGTTGATGTGGTTGGTAGCGTTCTTAGTGCCGAGACTGCATGGATGCAGAAAAATGGTTTTATTGATAATAGTATTACAGACAGAGTTATTGTCATAGAACCAGTAGACGAAATTTGCGGTAAAGAGGTTGTTTTTAATATTGATGCAGTATGTCCATATTGCACAGAACAATTCAAGAGTATGGTTGTTCTGTATGAGGACGAAAAGAAAGGTGGTCTTAAAATACAGAATTTTACCACCGAAACGTGTCCATGCTGTGAAAAGGAAATGAAAACCTCTTTATGCTACGCTAATTTAAGCATTAAACTGGAAATAGAAAAGTTGCAAGACTAATTAAACCGGCCTGCCCTTGCCGGATATAAGCATCATTAACTCAACTGGAAGAGTAACTCCCTTGTAAGGAGAAGGTTGTGGGTTCAACTCCTACATGATGCTCCAGAGACGTTATACTAAAAATAACGTGGGTGTGGTCATACCTAAATGTGACTAGGTTGATAGAAGGGACTAACCTTGTATATCCGAAGGGGTAACTAAAAAGTCCCTCCGTATTGTGGAGTAACTCAGTTGGTAGAGTGGTTGACTGTTAATCAACTTGTCGTAGGTTCGAGACCTACCTTCACAGCCAAAACACAAGATACTCTCTTTATTTTACATTAAGGAGAGTATTTTTTTGCGTAAAAACAAAAACCCGGCAACCTGTAAGCAATCATTACAAGTTCACCGGGCAATAAGAAAGCAATTCGCGTTACTGTAGTTTAACCGTTTTATCGGTATCTTTATTCGTTTCCGCACTGACTAAATTACTGTAAAACCTACCGCCAGTCGCCAATCCTATACTTGTACCGAAAATGAATATCAGTTCCTTTATGTTATCTAGCGGTTTACCGATTAAACAGGTATACAAATATGTAGTTAAGCACACAGCCATGCAACCTGCGAAAAACCAGTCCATCTTAGTGAATTCTTTCATTTTATCGCCTCCCAATATTACTTCGGAATAACTTCGGAAATTAAATTCCGATTAAGCAAATTAACAGTTGTCCTATATGTAAACTCTGGTCAATCCATAAGTCCCTGGTCAACGCAAATGTTTTATCATCTTTCCGCGCTTTCCATCGGTCAATAAAGAAATGTCCGATCAGCAATACGGCAACCTTCCACCAAGTAAATAAGTCAAAGTAGATAAGTCCAGCAGAAATTGCGCCGGACCACATAAACGCATGAGCAAATAACAGATAGTCGAATTTGCCCTTCATGTTAGCCAAAAACTCACCTTGTAACGGAAAGTCGGCTATAAAGTGTAGAGCAACTAGAAAGAAAAGTGTCGTTAGCATTATTTAATCATCCCCTCACTTAATCAATATCTGGCAAATCAACTGTCTGTCCAGTTAACTCATGGTGACAATCACTAAGAAACTGTATCTTTCCGTCCGTCACGAAACTGTGACACCTTAATTTTGGATCAAATCCATTCACCAGCATAGAAGGCGCGAATGTAGGTTTTTCAAAGTCACCGTTAAAGCTCCATCTACTGTCAAAAGGATGATCATGCTTACATCCAGGACAAAATACTATATAGCAGCCAAATTCACCGTTAGGCCTTTTTAATTCCATTACCTTATTAGGCATTTTATCCCCTCACTTTCAGATCAAAAGCCAGCACCATTCCATAAGCGATCTCGTTAGCCAACTTATTAAGGAATACCGAATCCTTCAAAAACTCCGCATCCTTCTTGTTGTCAATAAACCCGTTCTCAATCAGCATAGCTGGGATCCCTGCTTCCTGCATCTTCCGCAACACGTAAAAGTTAGCCCGTTTCTTACCCCGGTCCGGCATGTTGTTCTTGGTAAATACTGGATAAGTGTTGTCGTGAATAATGTTCCGTATCAAATCGGTTGTCCTGTTCGCCTTGTTATGTACGAAACTTTCAAACCCCGTACCACCACCGGCATTGGTATGGATACTGAGAAAGAAATCTGCTTTCAACTTAATTGCTTCCCGGACTGGTATTGTTAATTCGTCCTCTGACGTTGATCTTTGATTTGTGCAGGACGGCTGTATGACCATTATTTGAACATTGTACTTGGCCAGTTTTTCTTTAATCTTATTTGCGACTATCCAGTTTAGGTTTTTCTCTAATAGACCGTTGCCTACCGCTCCTGAATCTATGCCTCCATGTCCCGGATCAAGCACTATTAGCATTTCCTCACTCCTTAAACCTTTTCTTAATTAAAGACAGTCTCTTATCTCCGATGCCCTTAATACTGCCTAATTCGGCTATGGAGACTGGTTTATTCTCCGCACGATACTTTACTACTCTATCTGCTGTAACCGCACCTATGCCCTTGATACTGACCAATTCTGACCTCAACTGATTGTCGGTTAGTTGGTTAATGTCCTGCTTCTCCCCAATGGTGCAGGCGAAAAACAGAATAATAGCGGCCAAAATAATAGATATAGCGGCGACAGATACTTGTCCACGATTTAGCCTCATGCTTACCTCCCGGCCAGCCAACCACAGGCGGCAGTGAGTACGGAGATAAGCAATGTTGCCCAGGGCGGTAATCTATTTGCAAAACTTTTTTGCATTTCATCCAATTTCGTAATCACTCCCTCAAACATCTCTTTCAAGTCCTTCTGGTTAGTGAATAGAGTTTTTACCTGCTCTTGAAGTCTGATAATTTCGTCGCTGTCGCTCAATACCTTCACACCTCCTGGGGTTTTTGTGTTATACTATTTACGTGAGGCAGGGTGTGACAGCACCCACCGCTAATAATCCTCCTGGGATTGGCGGGCCTCACGTTTTTGTTTTTATCGCTAAATAGCTAATTAATTATACCATATTTGTTGTAATTTTTTTGTAATGGATAAAATAAAACACCCCGGAGGGTGCTATATTTGCGGTATTTAAACACTATTTCTTATTAT